>Ga0214923_10001478_pt1 | contig 33276 bp, 28 predicted proteins | sample LL1510_MetaG_FD_177993 | JGI IMG/M metagenome (GOLD analysis project Ga0214923, IMG submission 177993) | Freshwater microbial communities from Lake Lanier, Atlanta, Georgia, United States - LL-1510 | ecosystem: Environmental > Aquatic > Freshwater > Lake | place: USA: Georgia | collected...
AAACAAAAAGTAATCATTTATTTTAAATTAGATATACCTACTAAAAAATATCTGAAAATAAAGTTGATGGCGATAGTAGGACAACTATTTTAATGTTTATTTTGTTAAAAATATTTAGGTGTAATATCTATGATGGCCTTTAGTAGGACAATTAATTTATTAAACATTTTGTTAAAAATATTTAGGTGCAAAAAATATAAATTTATATCAAAATATATTGATTTTCTATAAACATAATAAAAAAAATTTTTTTATAGCATCTCTCCGCCAACTTTTTTTTTTAACATCACTTTTATCACTTTTTGGAAATCATTAAAGAATACTAAATAAAAAAGTGATTTTTAATAAAAAAAGTTGATGGAATTAGTAGGACACTTTTAAATATATATAATTTTAATACATTTTTTAGGTGAATTTACTACATAAAATAGTAAAATATCCAAGTAAATAAAAAGTAAACAAAAGTAAATACAAAGTAAACAAAAGTAATCATTTATTTTAAATTAGATATACCTACTAAAAAAAATCTGAAAATAAAGTTGATGGTGATAGTAGGATAAATAATAAATACTACTTAAAATTATAATACCATTATTATAATAAATGAATAATATATGCATTATATGTAATAAAAATTATAAAACATATAATAGTTGGTGGAATCATACTAAAAAATATCATAATACTTGTGTAAATAATAATAAAGAAATAATAGATAAAAGTAATATTTCATATTTAGATAATACAAAAAATTATAATTGTAAATATTGTAATAAATTATTTACATATAAACAATCACGATCAAAACATGAAAAAAATTATTGTAAAAATATAAAAAAACTAGATAATGATGATTATAAAAAAATGCTAGAAAGTGATAAATTAAAACTTGAAATACTAAAAAAAGAAGAAAATATTATTAAATTAAAACTTAAATTAGAAAATTCAAATAAAATAGAAAATATTACATTAAAAAAATTAAATAAAAAATTATTAGAAAGAAATAATATAATTAAAAATAATAATATTAACTTTAATGTTCAAAATATATTTAATAATATTCAATTAGTTGGTTTTGGTAAAGAAGAAATTGTTGAACTATTATCAGTTAAAGAAAAAAAATTAATAATAAATTCTCGATATAAATGTTTAGAAAAATTAATAGAAATAATACATTGTGGTAAGTATAATCAATTTAAAAATATTATAATTACAAATATAAAAGATCAATATATGTATAAATATGATGATAAACACGGAATATTTATTTTATCACCTAAAACAGATGTATTAAATTCATTAATTAATTATAGATTAGATGATTTAGAAGTAATTTATAATGATTTATTAGAAAATAATAAATTAGATGAAAAAACAAAAGATATTATAGAAACATTTATAAATAAAATAAATTATAGTGATTCTAAATTTATTGATTGTGAAGGAAAAGAATATAATAATTATAAACAATATAAAATAAACGAAATTAAAATATTATTATATAATAATCAAGATAAAACAACTAATGATATATCTTTATTATTATCAACTAATGAAGTATGTGTATAATGTATAATTTAAGTATGTAATGTATAATTTAAGTGTAATATATAATGTTATTATTTTTAATTATTATCTTCTAATGCTTTTATTATTTCTGAATTATCATGATTAATAAATTTATTTTCATATTCATTTGGTGTATTATTAAATATTCCATCATAATCAGTTTGAATACTTTCATTATTGTATAATAATACAAAATTTTCAAATGATAATTGATGTTTTTCTTCTAATTGACTAAAAATATTATATTTATTTTCAAATAATTCTGGTAATATAAATTTATTATTTTCTGATAATAAATTTTTAAATTTATAATATAATTTTAAATCAAGTTCATATACATTCATATCATTTTCTAATTTCTCTTTTTCTTTTTTTAATAAATTAATATTATGTATTATATTAATTTTTTCTTGAGCTATTTCTTTTTGTTTTTCTTTTTCTTTTTTAATATAAGATGATGATACAGATATACTATCAGATTCAAAGTCATTAATATTATTATATGATTCATAAATACTTTCATTATCACTATCTATTTTATCATCATTTTCTGTTACTGGATCAAGTACAAAATCATTATCATCTATTTTAAAAATATCACTTAATGATCTATTTTTAAATGAAGAATTTATATTATTATGAGAATCTATATTATTATAAGATTTTATATTAGTATAAGATTCTACATTATTAATATCTATACTTGGTGCTACTATATCATCTGATAATTCTTGATTATAATTATATAGTAATTTATTAATTATTAAAGATTCTTCATTTATTCTAATTTTTTTAATAATAATACTAGAATTATTTTTATATACATAAATAATAACATTATTCTGTATAAATTTTAATTGAACACAACTAAATATATAATTAATACATAAATTAAAATCAGAATAAATACCTATTATATTATTATTACTTTTTACTATATATATTTCATCCATTATAAGTTTAATATTACTTTTTTCTTTAAATTATTTATTATCTAATTATAGGATACATTGGTTGATATAATACACCACAAATACCATATAATCCATATTCGCTACCATATTTAATATACATATAACCATTCTCACCCCATGTAGTATCCCATGAATTTCTTAAAATATAATATTGTTCATTCATATTATATCCAACTAAAACAACAGCATGATCAATATTTGGTTCTGAATTAATACCATTTTTTTTAGAATTACTATTACATCCAACATAATCTGTATAAATCCCACTTTTATATAATTGAAATGTTTTTGTATCAGCCTCAATTGCAATTGATACTGGACCTATTGATAATGCATTTAATAAATTACTATTTGAATTTGGTTTAACTATTACATAATTAGAAACTTTATAGTTAATATAATCACATTTTTTGTTACATGATAATTGTACATCACTAGTATTATAAATATTATTAAAAATTCCACTAGTATAAGGATAAGATGATTCTGTACATGGGTTTGTAGTTTCTAAATATGACCATGCACCAGTATACATACCACCATTACATCCAAAATTACCATATTTTATACCTGCACATGATACTAATTGTTGTTCAGATAATTCATATAAATTACCTGTTTTAATAGCAATTGCACTTTCAACAGTAGCAATAGCGGAAAAAGCCCAACATGACCCACAATTCATTTGATTTTTAATATTAGTTACAACACCTTTTTCACGCCAATCAATAATTTTAGGTAAATTATCTATTATTTCATTACTGATTATTTCATTACTGATTATTTCATTACTGATTATTTCATTATTATTTATATTTTTATTTATTGTATATCCTAAATAATTAGTGAAATCTTTTGAATTCATACCAGAAAAAGCATTATGACCAAGTGTATAAGTAAGATTTTTAGAATTAATATAAGAAATTAATTTATCATTTTCTAACCAATTATTAAATATATATTCAAATTCTATAATACCAGAAATATTAATTTTAAATTGAGATAACCAATTAGTAAATTTAATATTATAATTAGTAGTGTAATTAAATGCATTACTAATAGATACAGTTACAAGTAATATTGAAAAAATATTAATCATTATATATTATAAATTATAATATTTATTTATAACGTTTATAACTTTTAATTAAAAATTAACTTTTTACTATCTAAATATGTTTCTAATAAATTGATAATATCAGTAATGTTTTTTTTTAATACTATATCATAAGGTGACATATCTTGATATTTTAAATTATACTCTATATGTTTTGGTGTTTCTAATAATAATTTTACTATATCAGTATAACCATTAGCACAAGCAGCAAAAAATGGTGTTTTACCTTTACAAAGTATATTATATTTTATATCTTTATTTGTTTCTAATAATAATTTTACTAATTTATAATTACCATTATCACAAGCAGCAAAAAATGGTGTTTTTTCTTCATAAGGTAAATTATAATGTATATCTTTAGGCGTTATTAATAATAATTTAACTATATTATAATAATTATTAGCACATGCTTCATAAAATGGTGTTTTTCCTTCATAAGGTAAATTATAATGTATATCTTTAGGTGTTATTAATAATAATCTAACTATATTATAATAATTATTAGCACATGCTTCATAAAATGGTGTTTTTTCTTCATAAGGTAAATTATATTCTATTACTCTATATGTTAATAATAATAATTTTACAACTTTATAATTATTATTAGAACAAGCTATAAAAAAGGGTGATTCATCATCACATGGTAAATTATAATTTATATATTTAGATGTATTTAATAATAATTTAACTACATTATAATTATTATTAGCACAAACAATAAAAAATGGTGTCGCACCGTTATGCGGTAAATTATAATCTAAATTTTTTGATGATTCTAAAAATAATTTTACTATTTTTATATAATTATTTTCACAAACTAAACAAAATGGTGATTTATATAAAGGATCAGTTATATTACCTCTATATATTATTTTATCTGATTCTAATAATAATTTAATCATTTCATAATTACCTATTGCACAAATATCATAAAACATTATATTATTAGTATAAGTATAATTATAATTTATTGGTTTATCTGTTTCTAATAATAATTTAACCATATCTATACGTGATTCAATACAAGCATTATAAAAAAGTGATATATTATCAAATAATAAATTTAAATCAATATTAATATCACTTTTAATTACTTTTTCAAATTCAATATAATTATTACTTTCTATATAATAATGTAAATAATAATGTATATTATTTATTTTAAATGTATTAATGTCTTCATTATAATATAATAAAAATATAAAAGAATATAAAATTGTATACTTATTATCTAAATTTTTATGATATTCAAACTCATTAAAAGTATTAACATCATATATTGTTATTCTATATTTTTTTTTAGTTTTATTAATTTTATAATTAAATATATTGTCTCTTTCTGTAATAATTATAGGTCCAATATCATCATTTTTATTATTAAAATAAATTTTAAATTTAATATTATTATTTATTAGTTCATTATATTTATTAATAAATTTTATCCAATTATACTTAAATGATAGACTATTAGTAGAATACATTAAATTGTCATTACATTTAAAAAAACAACAATAATGACCTGTTATATATAATATTATACCAATTGATTGATCTATTAAATTTATATCAATTAAATTATTAGTATAAATTATATTAAATTTAATAAATTTATTTAATAAAATACTAGTAAATATATTAGTTATAAAAAAAACATCATAAATATATCCCTCAGTACATTTAGTACCTGTATAATTATATTTTTTATTATTAACTATTTTATTATCATCAAGTTTTTTACTATCATAAGGATAAGGTTCTGTACTATCATCAAATTCTTTAATATAATAAGGATAAGATTCTTTACTATTATCAAGTTCATTAATATAATAAGGATAAGATTCTTTACTATTATCAAGTTCTTTACTATTAACATCATCGTCATCATCATCATCGTCATTGTCATCATCATCATCATTATCATCATTATTGTCATCATCATCATTTGACTCATCATCATTATCATTATCATTATCATTATCATCATCATCATCATTTAACTCATCAATATATGAATCATCAGAATCATCATCTGAATCATTGTCTAATGTTTTTTCATTACTAATTTTACAAGTAGATAAATTATTATATAATAATATCCTATATAAATTACTTATATTTGATGTTAAATCTAATGAATCTTGTCTTGTATATTGTCTTTCATGTTTTGATTTAGTAACTATATCTGTTTTAATTATAAATTTATTACATAAAAATACTATAAGATCTTGTATTAATTCATTATTATAGTTATTTTCTAAAAGTATTTCTAATAAATTTTTTACTAATAAGATTCTATTATTTAATATTCTATAATCTTTTATTAAATAGTATAATACATTTTGTACAATATTACCAGTACTATCACCATAAATTAAAATTATTAATGCAGATATAAACCAACATATACCAATTTTATTATAAAATGTAATAATATCATCACATCTTTTAATTTTTTTTTGTTTTGTACTAGTACTTTCAAGTAATCCTCCAATATTATTTTTAAAGTTAATATATTTATTTTTATATTTTAAATATTTTTTTTTATATTCCATTTTTATATATATATATATATATTAAGATAATTAGATTTAATCATTTTCCAAAATTATATTAAATATATTAATAATATAAACTAAATAATGTATTTAAATATATTAATAATATAAACTAAATAATGTATTTAAATATATATTATTATAAACTAAATAATGTATTTAAAATTATTTTTATATTTATCATTTAATAGTTTAATATTTAGTTTTATTAATAATCATAAAATAAATAAAAGTTTAAAATTATATAGTGATTATAAAAATATTAAAACTTTTTTAGATGAACAAAAATGGAAAAATCCAGAAATGGAAGATGTTTTTACTATAATAAATAATATTCAACAAGCATGTGGTGATATTAATAAAATAATGAGAAAAATTAGCACATATAAACAGGATAAAAAATCAATTAGTAGTATTACTAATAAAATATTAAAATCAGCTATAAGTGCTTCTAATAAAGTTAATCTAGTAATATCAAAAGAAGAAACTAATCGATGTTATTTATCTGATAATATGGCATTTAATGGTAATTATGTTGTAGTATATAATTCATTAGATAGTACTGTTAATATTGGTTCTGTTAATATTGGTTCTGTTAATAGTGGTTCTGTTAATATTAATTCTGATAATAATATTTTAGATAATATTAACTCTGGATTACCAACAGGTACTATTTTTGGAATTTATAAAAAAAATCAATTTCAAAAGTTTAATAGTAATTCTGAAATTAAAAGGGGTAATGAATTAATTGTTGCAGGATATTGTTTATATTCTGCATCAACAAATTTAGTATTAACATATGGATTAGGTGTACATAGGTTTATTTTTGATGATATTTATAACAAGTTTATTTTAATTAATAATAATATTACTATACCACAATATGGTAATATATATTCTTTTAATCATGCTGAACATAAACAATGGACATTAAAAGTTCAAAATTATTATAATAGTTTACATAATTATAAAAATATTGCTAGTTATACAGACTCTATAGTAGTAAATACACATAACATTTTATTTAATGGTGGTATTTGTTGTTATCCATCTACATTTTATAATACTAATGGTAATATAAATTTAGTATATCAAGCTAATCCATTATCAAAAATAATTATTGATGCTGGCGGTAAATCAATTAATGGAACTCATAATATATTAAATTTAAAAATAAATGATATTCATCAACAAACTCCATTAATTTTTGGTAGTTTAGAACAAATAAATTATTTTGAAAATTATTTAACTAAATTTTGAGGTTGTACATTTAATGATGCTATTTTAGCTAGTAAATGTTTTTCAACAGTTGGTGAAATCAATAAAGAAATATATACAAATGTAAATACACAAATTGTATTAATTAATAAAGTATTTTTATTATTTTGATAATTTTGTTTTATTCCTATTAATAATGGAGTATTTGCATTTTGTAATAAAAGTGGGACTGTTAATGATAAAATTAAATTAACTATGGCGGCAACTAAGGCAATAATAATATTATGTAGCATTATATATTATATATCTGAAATTTTTTTTTTTATATATTTTAATTTTTTTTATTTTTTAATATATTTTTAATGTTTAGTATAATAGGTGCATGATCTGACCCAAATACATCAATTAATATATCACTGGTAACTATATTTGATTTTAAACTATTAGAAACTAAAAAATAATCTATTCTCCATCCTGCATTATTATATCGTGCATTAAATTTATATGTCCAATAACTATATTTAATTTCTAATGGATTTTTAAATCTAAAAGTATCAATTATTTTTGTTTCATTTAATAATAAATCAAAATTTGATCGTTCTTCAATTGTATATCCAGCTGTTTTTTCATTTGTTTTTGGATTTTTTAAATCATTTTCTGTATGAGCTACATTTAAATCACCACATAAAATAATAGGTTTATCTTCTTGTAATTTTTGAATATATTCTTTAAATTTTATATCCCAAATTTCAGTACGATAATTTAATCGTGCTAATTTTTCACCTGAATTAGGAGTATAAACATGTATTAAATAATAATTATTATATTCGCATGTAATAACACGTCCTTCATTATCATATTCTTCATTATTTATTTTTAATCCATAAATAATATTTAATGGTTTTTTTTTTGTGAATATCACAGTTCCACTATAACCTTTTTTAGTACTACATAAACTCCAATATGAATAATATTTTTTTTTAATATTTTTTTTAATAGTTATATTAATATATTCATGTGGACATGATATTTTAGTTTCACCTAAACAAAATATATCTGGGTTTTCTTCATTTATTAAATCATATAAAAAAGGTTTTTTTATAGCTGCTCTAATACCATTTATATTCCAAGCTATTATTTTCATTAATATAAATAAATATTATTTATTTATATTAAAATTTATTTATAATAAACATGTCATTAAAGTTAAATTATTAAAATTATTATTAATAATAAAATTATTTTTTAAAAATATTTTTTTAGATATTTCATTTTTTGCTTGACAGTGAATATAATCTATATTTAATTTTTTTAAAAATTCAATAGAATGTTCTATTAATTTTGTACCATAATGTTTTCCACGATATTTTTCATCAACACAAAAATTATATAAAAATATACCTTTTTTATAATTTTTAATATTAAAACAACTTTCAGACATATTCAAAAGATTTAATTTTTTTTTTAATAAATTATTATTTAAAAAACATACACAGCTTGTTAGTTGTTCATCTTCTATATTAATAATAATAATTGTATTTGGTTCTAATATTAATTGATTTGGTTCTAATATTAATTGATTTGGTTCTAATATTAATTGATTTGGTTCTAATATTAATTGATTTGGTTCTAATATTAATTGTGATTTTTCTATTTTATTATTAAAATTATTAACAATAAAATTACTAATTATTTTTTTTTGTTCTACATTTAAATTTTTATATACTAAATTAACAAACATTATAATTAAATAATTATATATATAATTATTTAAATATATACTAAAAAATAAAAATAAAAAAACAAATTAATAATAAATTAATAATATTATAATATATATAAAATAATTAATAATTTTAATTAAATCATAGTCATATTTTATTTTTTTAATTTTTGTATTTTCTAAATATGTAATCCAATTATTAAATATTTTTTTTTGATCATATAGTTTTATATTTTCAATATTATTTATAATTAATACTTCTTTATTATATGGTGGTAAATTAACAAAATAATTAAACTGTTTAATAAATGACTCTAAATTAGTAAATATTAATGCATTTTGTTTATCTATATATAAATATTTTGAAATATATGATTCTTTAATAAAACAAGGTATACCACATATTCCAGCTTCCATAGGTGTTTTACCAAAAGTTTCAGATAAACTTGTAAATATATATATTCTATTATCTAATTTTAAATATAAATTATAAATTTCTTTAGCATTTAATTCACCATAAAATACAGTATTATTAAATAATTTTGGATATTCAGTTTGAATTATATTAATTAATGTATTTTTATATGCACCATCACCAATAATATGTATTTTTATATTATATTGTGTCAAATAACTACAATTTGTAAATATCTCTAAAATATTTTTTTCATGTGCTATTCTTCCACAATAAATAATATTATATAAATTATTATTATAATTATCTATTTTATATGTTTTAAAATTATTTAAATTTATTTCATTTGCATTAAATATTATTGTATTATCTAAATTATATTTTAGTAATCTATTTGTAAAATTAATTTTCATATTTTCACCAGTAACAATTATTCCCGAAAAAATATTTTTATGTACAAATAGTATAATATAATGCATCACTAATTTTATAGGTATAAATTTCATAATAGAATTACTATAAACATTTGTCATATAAAATTCGTAATCAGTATGCCATGTTGGAAATATTTTAATATTAGTATTTTTAATTTTAATATTTTTTAAAATACTATACATCCACAAAAATTCACCATTAAATATTATTATTTCATTACCATTTATAATTTCTGATTGTAATGCATATTCAGATATAACTGGTGCTTTAATATTATTTACAATAGGTGGTGTAATACCATAATATTTTTTAATAATTATATTATTATCAATATTAAAATTTTTATTAATATTTGATAATAATACAACACATTCATAATTATTATTATTTAAAAATTCAATAAATTTAATATATTTATTTGATACACCATTTATACTTTCATAAATATTAGGTAAAATAAATATAATTCTTTGTTTAATTAGTAGACCTTGTTTAATTAGATCATCATGTTTAATTAGATCACCATGTTTAATTAGATCACCTTGTTTAATTAAATTATCTTTATTTTTTATTACTATTTTTATATTATATAATAAATAATATTTATATATAAAAAAAAATATTATAAAAAAAAATATTAAGCAAAATATCATATTTATCATAATATTAAATGATATATTATTAAATAATATATTTACATATCATCATCATCTTCTTCTTCATCATCATCACTACTAGATTTTTTAAGATGTGTATACAAATATACAAAACCAATAATTAAAGGAATAGATAAAAAACATACAATGAGCATTATATTTTTACTAACATCTGTAAAAGATAAAAAGCCTCCATCAGATTTAAGATATTTTTTCTTATCTATGAATATACCGGGTGTTCCAGCTGCAACAATTATACTATTAGCGCATGTAATAAGAGCTATTATAAATAATATTAAAAACAATTGATTTTTTTCTTTTGCCATATTATATATATATATATATATATATATAAAAAAATTTTTATATTATTTTAATATCCTAAATATAATAATTCATCATTTGTACAATTATTATAAAAATCATTAATATTATTATAATGTATTAATATATTACTACGTTCCATACAATATTCTAATTGTTTAATATAATTTTTATACTTATCACTTTGAATTATTGTATCTAATGATATATTAATTATGTATTTCGAATCATTATATAGATAATAATTATTTTTTTTTATTTCAGATATTAAATATTCTTTAATAAAATCATTTTTTAATTTTTCTATATCTATATTATAATAATTTAATTTTTTTAAATGTTTAATTATTGTTTCTTCTGGTTTTAATTGTAGTCTTTCATCTCTTTCAATATATAATTGTGCTAATGATTCTGTCATATAATATATTACCTAAAGTATTAATATATTTTATTGTCAATTTTTTTATATAATACTATTATTAATAAAAGATCTACATAATGGACATTGTGCTGATTCTAAACTAGATATACATGTATTACAAATACTTTGTGAACAACATGATAAAACAGTAAAATTCCGTAAATGACGAAAATAATAACATATATTACATGTTATATAATGTAGTTCCATACTTTTAGGTTTAATATAAAATATACTATTATTATGATATATATCGGTAATTATTAAATTACTATCAAGATTAATTGGTGTATTATGTTCAATTTCATTATATTGATTGTCTATTTTAGCATCACCATCTATAATATCATACTCATCTAATTCTAAATTATAAATCCTTTTAATATCATAGTTTATTGATTGTTTTAAATTTGAAAAGAGTGTATTATTTTTAATATATAACTTGATTGATTTATCATCATATATTTGTTTAAATATGTATTGTATAGTATGCATAATGTATAATTAATTGAATCAATTAATTATATATTTCAATTTTTGTTTATAAAATGTAAAAAAAATTGAAATATATATATATAAAAATTAATTAGTAGTAAATATTATATGGATATATCATCAACTATTTTAAGCGGAGACTATAACGATAATCAAACATCATTATTAACTATAGTAATAAAACAAGTGTATACAGCTAATGTTATTAATATACAATTTCCAAAAGAAACATTATTACCTGATTTGAAGGAAGTTATTAGAAATCCAATACAAAATAACTATAATTTAAGTCCTGATCAATATGAACTTGTACAAGTTGGAAAAGGTGAAAATGCCCCAGCTATAGATTTAACAGAAAATATAGCATTTTCAGAAATTATAGAAAATTCTTGTTTAATGTTTTATATTAGACCTATTTAATTATTTTATAAAAAATTGATTTTATAATAAATTATTATTTATTAATTTACTTTATATGAATAACTTTAATAATAATCCTGTAACATTTGATGAAATAACAATTTGGGAAAAAAATAAATTAGTCAATCCAAGAACATTAAAACCAATAAAATTATTTGGAAAAATATATAATTATTTAGAAAGTAATATTAAAAAATTATATATTTTAGATAGTGTAGATGATAAAGATCCAATTAGTTTGAATATTTTTTGGATTATAGAAGAAAATATAAAAAAAATTGTTTATGAAAATATAGATAATGTAATTTATTATTATGATAATAATAAATTAATTAGATGTTTTGAAAAAGAATCAATTGAATATATGAAAGGCTATAATATTATTAATCATCCTATTACTAATGAAATTATACCAGAATATATTTTTAATAATATTAATGGCTATAAAATTATATCAGAATCAGACAAAACAATTGAAGAATTTGCACTTGATGTTTTTCAATTATTTACTTTTCAATCAATTTTTATAGATTATAATTTATTTTTAAATTTATCACATAATCAATTAATTACATTATATTATGAAATTAAAGATTTTTATCAAGAAAATTTTAGTTTTGAAAATAGACAAAGAATTTCTAATAATTTATTTTTATTATCTAAAAATAAATTAAAAGAAAAAAATATAGATTTTATAAAAAAATATATTTTAGATAATATGAAAATTTTATTAGAATGTACTATTGAAGAATTTAAATTTCTTATAAATTATATTTTAGTAGGTGGTTTAGGATTAATTATTCCACAAATTAAAGAAGATTATCCTGATTTTAGTTTTTCATTTTAATATTTATTTTAGTTTTTCATTTTAATATTTATTTTAGTTTTTCATTTTAATATTTATTTTAGTTTTTCATTTTAATATTTATTTTAGTTTTTCATTTTAATATTTATTTTAGTTTTTCATTTTAGATTAATGCATAATTAATAGCTTCTTCTAATGTTTCTATAGGTTGAACTTTAAATTCATCGTCAATTAATAATCTATTTCTTTCTTTAATTCTAATAATATCTTTATTATTTTCATTTGGATATAATACTAATTTTATACCGGCTTTCTTTGCACCTTCTAATTTTTCTTCTAAACCTCCTATAGCAGTTACACAACCTTGAAGATTAATTTCACCTGTAATTGCTATATCATGTTTTATTTTTCTATTAGTTAACATTGAATATATAACAATAGATAATGCACAACCAGCACTAGGACCATCTTTTGGTGTACTACCATCTGGACAATGAATGTGAAATCCATATGGATTTGTTTTCCATTCACTTAAATAATTATTTTTAATTTCAGTATCTAAATAATTCCAAGCTAATGAACATGCAACCTGAGTACTTTCTGTTATTACTTTTTCTAATGATCCAGTTGCTTTAATTAATAATGGTTGACTTGATGGAATCCATAATGTTTCAATTGGTAAAACACCACCTATTCCTAATGAACTTGCATATAAACCATTAATAACACCAATTTTATCACTTTTATGAATTTTATCATATTCAATTTGATTTTTATTTCTTAATAAGTATATTATATCATCATTACTTATTGTATATGGAAATTGTATTACTTTATTATTAATTTTATATTTAGTTAAATTAGATAAATTTAATTCTCTAATAATATTTATTAATATAGATTTTAGTTTTCGTACACCACCTTCTCTAGTATAATTTTCAATTATATTACTAATTGTAGGATCATCAAATGTTATTGGTTTATTATTTAATCCAATTTCTTTTAACATTTCCGGTATTAAATAATTTTGTGCAATATGTATTTTTTGTTTAGGTAATAAATATTTAGTTTGTATTTGTGTTATACGATCTAATAATACACGATCAACTAAACAAGGATCATTATAAGAAAAAATAAATGTAGCACGTGATAAATCTAAATCAATATTACTAAAATATTTATCTCTAAAATGTGAATTTTGGACTGGATCTGTTAAATGTATTAATAAATTTGTTATTTCTTGCCCTTTATGAGTATTACTTATTTTATCTAATTCATCAAAATAAAATATTGGATCCATACATTTACTTGTAATTAATCCTGCTGCAATTCTACCATATATTGATCCTTCATACGTATAAGAATGTCCTTCTAAAAATGCTGCATCTGTTGCACCACCTAATGATATAAATACAAATGGTTTATTTAATGCTTTTGATATTCCTTCTTTAATTAATGTAGTATTATGTGTAACATGAAAATCACCTAATAAAAATCTATTATTACCATCTAATGTAAATCCATAATAATTATCATGTTTCATTTTATTTACTTTAATTTTATTTAATAAATCATTCTTAAATTTATAATTTTTTATTTTAATATATTTAGTAGTAATATCTGTAATACTATTACTATAAATTTCAATTCTATATTTTGTATAATTTTGTTTAATTATATCATATTTATATGCATTAAATCCTAATGATCGAGCTAAAAATAAAATATTATCAGTAATAGATTTATCTTTAAAAGTAATTTCTATTTTATTACTAGTTTCATTAAATGCACCTTTAACATCTATAATTCCTGCTAATAATTTTAATCTAATATCACGAGAATTAATTATATAATCTGATATAATATAATCACCTATATTATTTGTTTCATTATATTCATTAACATAATGATTTCCAACAGTATAAGGATCTAAACTAACTGATTTATATAAAAAATCTACTCCAGTTTTATAGCCTCTAAGTTTATACTTAATATAATTTTTTAATTTTAAATAATTCTTAACTGTAATTTCTAAAATATTATCTAGTGAATTATAAAATATTTTAGCATTTTGATATGTATCAAATGTTTTAGTATTTTCATATATATTAAAAGTATTATCTTTTATTAAATATTTAACAATATATTCATTTTTTCTTTTAATTATTTTATTATAACCAACCGATTTTAAACATAAAATATGTTCAGAATTTACAATATATGAATCACCTTTGTTTGATGTTATTTCATACATTTGATCTTGGCCATGACCTAATGATAATACATTTCTAGGTGTACTATCATCACCCATAATAATATCACCAATAACAACATCTTGAACTAATTTAATTAAACCATTATACATTAAAATAGGTGTATTTAATGCAAAACATTTACCATTACCTGGTGGACCCCAAATACCAATCATATTACCTTTACTATTTGGATTTCTTATTTGTTGTCCAATAATTTGAATTATTTGACGTTTTGCTTCATCGTGACCCCATACTGCATTATCCATAATTTTTTCTAAATTATTTAAAAAAGTTTTAATTTCATTATGTTTGTTACTTTTAAAATTTAAATTAGTATAATTACCAATAGGTAATGTTAAAACACTATCAATCCATGATTTTAATTTATTATTATCAAAATGACATGATAATAATGATAAATATTTTTTTAATATATAATTTTTTTGACTTAATGGTAAAGTTAATGATATTATTTTAAATAATGATGGAATATCTGATAATTGATAATTATTTACTTCTTTTAAATTTTTTAATGCTGCATTTTTGTCACGTGTATTTAATTTTTCAAAATATGAATAAATAATATTATTATTATCTACTTTTTTTGTTTTATTTAATTCTTTAAGTAATTCACGATGATGTACATTATTTAATTTTTTAATATCATAATATCTATTATCATCATCATCATCATCATCATCACCATCATCATCATCGCCATCACAGTCATCATCACCATCACAGTCATTATTACCATCATCATCAAATTCATCAATATCATCAAATTCATCTAATATATCATCTTTTTTCTCTACTTTAATTTTTTTTGTTGGTTGTGTATCATTAGTAAATTGTTTCTTATAAGTATTTAAATATTTTAATAAATTAAAGTTTTTATTAATATTTAATTGAATATCTTTCATTATTTCTATAAATAAAGACAAATGTAATTTTATAGCAGTTAATTGATTAATATTGTTTTTAAATATATTAATTATTTTTTTATCTGTATCTAGTGATTTAATAAGATTATTTATATCAATATTAAAATCATTAATCCATTTTTTTAATTCTGTACCTTTTAATTTAATATTCATATCAATTATTTTATTAATAACATCTAATTTTATATCATTAATAATATTATCTGGTGATATTTCAAAATGATTTAATTTATTTTTTTTATTTATAATATCATTTATATTTGGAGGATTCATAAAAGTCATTTAATTATAATATTAATAATAACAATATTTTTAAATATAAATCATTTTTTTTATATATATATTATAATATATGATTATATATTTTAATATATTATTTATATTTTTATTAATAATATATTTAATTATTAATATAGAACCTTTTAATACAAATAATTTAATACATAATAAAGGTTTACTAGTATTATTTGGTGAATCATTTAGAGAAGGAGGACAAGGAACACGTTTAAGAGATACTGAAAATAGTTATAATCCACAAAAATTAGCTAGTGAATCTCATATTGAATTTTGTAATTATATTAATCAAATTTATAATATAAATATGGATATACTAATTAATACATATGATACAAAATATGAGAATGATTTAAAATCATGGTATACTAATTACAATTTATCATATATGACTAATCCAGAATTATTAGGTAATAATAATATTGCTCAACAAGCATTAAATACTGTGAATACTGAAAACTATGATTTTGTATTAATTACTAGAATAGATATATTATTAAAATCATATTTTTTTAATATTTTTAATCCACACTCAAATAAAGTAAATTTTATATGTCATAATTGGACATTATGGCATACTATTGAATATAATAATATTAATTTTCCATGTGTAAATCCATCAATTAAATTTATTCCAAAAAAATATTTTATGATATTATCAAATATTAATATTGAACATGATGCATGGATACATTATTACAAAAATTTTAATATGTGTAATGATGATATGGGCTTTATGGTTGATGATTATCATGATTCTGATTCATATAAAGATTATAATCCATATTATAAAATGGTTTCACGTCCAGAATCAAAAATATGGCATGATAGAAATAAAAAAAATAATATATAATTTAATAAATAATAATTATATAATATAACTATTTATAATATTATTTAATTTATTTTTAATTTTGTATTTAATTAATCCATGTTTATTAACTAAAAATTTAATTAATTCATTATAATTAATATTATTTAATTGTAAATCATCTAGTGTTACTTTAACATGAGGGGAATTTTGAAAATAATATTTAACATTATCATAATTTAAATTTTCTGGTACTTTATATTTATGTTTTTTTAAATCCATTAATGTAGCATTTATATTTTTATGTTTATTATAATATTCAAAAATTATTTTATAATTAATTTCAGTTATTCCATTCATATAATCACTACCTAACAAAATACAAAATTCAATAAATTGTTCATGTGTTAAATGTAATTTATCTAAAATATCATTTAAATTTATTTCAATTGGATTCTTTTTTTGAGATATTAAATTTTTTACTATTCGTGATGATCCAAATGTTAAAATATCCATATCTTCTGATAATACAGCATCTACTAAACCTTCTTTAGCTAAATATGCACATTGCGAGTCAGCCTCTTCTGGTGCATCAATGTAAGGTATACCCATTAATACTAATAGTTCTCTACATTCATCCATCTGTACTTTAGATATTGATACACATTTTTTAAAATATTTAATTTTTTCTTCACTTGTTTCTACATTATCCATTTTTATTTTTGCATTTAATTTTTGTTGGCGTCTATTATTTAATACTTTATATTTTAATTCTGGTGGTTTACCATCAAATACATATATAGGTATAATACCATTATTTAATAATATAATAGTTTTATTAAATAATCCTAAAATATGAGAAACCATTTCACCTTTATTATTAACTAAATCAGAACCAGTATTTCTAATAGCAATAATAACTTGATATAATAATATACTAATATCTATAGCAACACGTTTGCCTTTATAATCATTAATATTTTTTTCTATTATTAGATCTTTATAATTTTTTAAAAATTTTAATAAATTTTTTATTCCCATAATGGATATTATAATAATATAATTTTTCTTTAAGAATATTTAAAAAAAATTATTTTATAACCTATAATATATGATTTATCAAGTTCTCTCACCATTTGCGACAGTTATTGAAGGTGACACTTATAAAGAAGCAATTAAAAACTTTGTAAAACTAAACTATAATATGGCAATTCAATCAATGATTATTCAAGATCAAATGAATCATTATCAAGCGAAAATGAAATATTATAAAGAAAATAATAAAAATAAAATAGGTATTACCGTTTATCCCTATACTAATCTACCTATAAATTCTGGTATACCAAATCAAATGGTACCAGTTTCAAATAATACTATTATACCTGATCAAATTATACCAAATCAAATGTTACCAGTGCTAATAAATTCCTCTATTAATAATAAATTAATAAATTCATCTAATAATAAATTAATAAATTCACCGGTTAATACTATAGCAATTAATCAACTACCAGTTAATAATATAGCAATTAATCAACTACCAATTAATAATCAAATGTTACCTTTTGGTATTAACAATTTAAAGTCACCAATAATTAGTTATATTTAATTTATATTTTTTTTAATTTTCCTAATGCTTCTTGTAATATATTAGATGAAATTAATAATGTTGGTTTATCTGATTTTATATTACAATCAGATTTTATATTATAATTTGATTTTATAATGTAATCTGATTTTATATTATCTACAAAATTTATATTATTAATATCTATATTTGAAATATATTGAATATCTTGTAATATAATAGTTAATCCATATTTATCTTCATTTTCCCATAAATGTTGTATTGAAATAGTGCCTTCAATTTCTCCATTTATTTTATAATTTTTAATATTTGACACTATAGATGAATTATTATTGAAATCTATTTTTAATGTTGTTATATTATCTTTTTTATCTAAACATGATATAAATATTTTATTTATATCAAGTTTTTTTTTAATATATTTTTCAATTGATTTAATACTTTTAATAAATAATTTATTTTTTTCCCATAAAGGATATATAGGTAATTTAATTTGATTATACTTATTATTTTTATAACTATATATCAATCTACATGAAGGTAATTTAAAATATAGTTCTTTAGGCTTTTCATCTAAATAATATAAATAATATTTTAAATTATTATTATAATTTATTGAATCTCCAATTATTAAATTATCAAAATCAAATTTATCCTCAATATTAAACAATATATAACTCATTAATAATATTATTTATTACCTCTTTATAAATTAAATTTCAATATTATTTACTAATAATAAAAATAACAATAAAATAAATAATAATAAAATAAATAACATTATTTAAAATAATTAACAATAAAAAAATAATAATAAAGATTATAATAATTTTTTCCAATTATTATTATAATCATATGGTAAATAATATATCAAAAAATAATATAATAATAGTATTAATTTTTATTATTATTATATTAAATATTGTTATATGGTTTAATAATATAAAAAATGAATCATTTAATAACATTGAATTAATAAATAATACTGAATCATTTAATAATATTGAATCAAGTTCTAAAATTTATTCTTTATTTATTCAACCATATATATGGTTGGATGCATCTAATCAATATTCTATTATACAAACAAATAATATATTATCTTCTTGGAATAATATAATTAATAATATAAACTATACACAAAATATAAATAATAATTTACCACCTATAATAAATTTACAAATACCTAGTATAAGTATTAATGGTGGAATGTATATTCCCATATCGCAATCAACTAAAAATATTACTGAACTATTATTTCATCATATGACAATATATATTGTATGTAATTTAAATAGTGTTAATACTAATAATTATTCATTATTTAATATTGATTCAGATAATTTTTATTTAAATATTACAAATAATAGTATTATTTTAAATAATATTAAAATTAATTATAAAAATAATTTATTATCTGATACAAATTTAACTATATTATCATGTATTATTTATAATTATAAAAATAGTTATTCAATATTATTATATATAAATAATATACAATTACAAATTAAAAATATTACTGATGTTTTAATACAATATTCAAACTTAAATAATATTAATATTGGATATTGTAGTAATAATAATTTTAATACTTTTCCTGGTAATATATCAGAAATATTAATTTATAATAAAATAATATCTAATAGTACTAATAAAATATTATATGATAATTTATATAATAAATGGCACAATATGAAACCTAGTTTAATTTTAAATGCTTTTTGTGATAGGAATTGTCAAATTAATAAAATATAAATGGTGTTTAAGTTTTTATATATTAGTAACTACCCAATCCAATTATCAATATATAAATTAGTATATGCATTTGGTGATATTATTGCAGTAGTATTATCAAAAGGTTTAATATTCCATTTGTTTAATAAATTTATTACTATCATATTATAAGGTGATGTTAGCTCTGAACTAGTAGGATCTAAATAGCTAGGAACTATAATTACTTCTCCTAGATTACCATAAAATCCAACTGTAGGACTACCACCTATATTAATAGAAGTACATGATGGCCATGATGGTGCATTTGGAAATGTATTAGGATATGATAATTTATTTGTATTATTATAAATATTTTCATTCCATATTAAATTTGTTCCCTCTTTTTTAATGCAAGCTGTATATAATGTAATATTTGATAATGCATCAGTATTTATATTAAATGGAACTGTATAAGGTGCATTATTTAGTATTCGTAAATTATCTTTAATTTCAAATAAATTATTATTACCACTTATTAATGATGTTGGTATTATTGTCGATGATGACGATGGCACTAATGTATTATAAACTATAAATATAGTCATACTATAAGTTGGAAATATATTGGTTGCTACCTCATTATTAAAACTAAAATATCCAAAATTATATAATTGTACAAAACGAGTACCTGTAATTGTATTTGTATCGATTCCATTAAATTTTAAGGCACCAGTATGAGGTAATGGATATATAGTAGTAGGATTATAGTTAGTATATGTTAATGTATTAGGTAATTTATAAATAAGATGTGATACATATTGTGCTTTATTAAAAACAGTCAAAGGATTATTAAGTATTAGTAAATTTCCAGAAAGAGTAATAGTTGGTCTGGCTGTTGGATTTTGTATAACAGCTATCAAATTTTTTTTTGCAGTAGTATCAAAAACATACCATGCAAAAAAATTACTACTAATAGATATAGTAAGCATAGACATAATACCATTAGTATTTATACATACTTGTGATGTAATATTACCTATATAGTTAGGTGGAATAAAAGTTGTATTAAGTGGACATAAATTATTTTTTAATTGTAAATTAGTAAAATTTATTTTATGTGATATAGGTAATATTGTATTAGGACTATAATTGCCACATTGATAATTACTTATTAGTGTTGGTGCATTATATTGTCCAGATGGATTAGCTGTACAATAATTATTAATATCTGTACCATTAATTAAATATGGTATAAAACCTTCAACAGATATTTTTAATAATAATAAAATAATTATTATTGTTATCAATAAATAAATAAAATGTATTTTTCTAAAATTTTTAAATAATAAATTATTCATTGTATATATATATATATATATATATATAAATTTTATATATTCCATTTATTTCTTAAATAACTTACTATCATATTATATTGACTAGTAGGTAAAACTGATGTTGTATCTAATGCTATATTATAAAGTAATACTTCTCCGAGGTAACCATTAAAACCTACTTTTATTGGTATAGAAGTACTTTTTAAATCTGTTGTTCCACCACAAATATGCAATGTAGAACCTAATGTAGGTGAAACATTATTAGTAGTACTAGTAATAGAAAAACTACTCTTATTTATATATTTATTATATATATTTTCTTTCCATGTAACTGTAGTACCTGTAAGTTTTACACTTGCAGTATATAATGATAAATAGGTCATATCGCCTGTATCTCTGTTTGCTATTTTACTAGTGGAATTTGTTATATCAGTTCTATTAGTAGGATTAACATTACTACCAATAAATCTAGCAGTCTGCATCATACCTATTTTATTAGTTAGTCCTTCAGATGTACCAAATAATGAGGTTCTTGAACCATCATATGCTAATCCGGTAGCTGGATTAGGATCTACATTATAAACTATAAATATAGTATATTGAGTACGTATAATAGTACCAGTATTTACACTTAAAAAAGAATTCTTACTAAGTGCACTACTTGCACCACCTTCTGCATTTGAATTAGCAATATATAATAAATTATATTGTGTAAAATTAGTTGTTGCTAATTGAGTAAATATAGTATGCTCAGATATTGATACTAAAGATGGAATATTATAAGATGATGAATTACTTGCATTTAATGTAACTTTATTTTGTAATTCAATATTATTAACATTATTAGGTACAGCTGTAATATTAATAAAATTATCATCAGAAGGATCATACCACGCAACTAAATTATTACTACTAGGAATACTTGGTATAAAGATACATTCATTCGTTGGACTATACAAATATGAATTTATTGGACATACATTAATAGGTGATAAAACTATATTATATTGTGTAGGATTAGCTATATATTGATTTGATGCATTACAATTAAAAAGAGTTACAAATGAAGGTGCATTAAAAGTAGCTGTTGGACTCTGACTATTACAAAAACTAATAATATCTTGTGGATCAGAAATTAAGTTATCAAAATATTCATTAAAATTTAAATTAAATATTAAAATTATTAATACAATAAATAATACAAAAAGAATTATTTTTACAGTATTATCATTAATCATTTTATTTGGAATTGTATTCATATATATATATATATATATATATAAAAATATTAAATTAATTTTATAAAATTATAACTAAATTAATTTGGAATAAAAAAGTCTATTTTAGCATTTCCATATTTAATTATATCTGATATTATTGTTTCTTCTTCTAATGGAATAAATGTAATACGTCCACCACTTTCATCTTTTGTATATTCAGAATTTTCTAATTTATTAGTATCTAATAAAATATCAAATGCTCCTGTTCCACCTTGAATAACTTTACCTAATATTACACGAGATGAAACAGATTTTAAACAATCTTTTTCATTAAATAGTGCTGCATTAATAAAATGATCCATTGTTTTTTCAAAAGATGCTTTTGCTAACGGGTCAGCATCTATTTTACTTAAACCATGTCTATCAATAGATGTAATTATACCATTATGAGTCATCATATCAATTAATACTGACATATGATTATGATTAATTCTACTACCACCAGCCATAAATGTTGATAAAAACTCATTTAATAATATTTGTCGAGCAGCTTCAATACCATATAGTTTATAAATTGTATGAATATCATTACTACATGTTCTACTCATATTGACACCTTTAATATATTTAAGTTTTTCAATATTAATTCCACTTGTATACACAATATATTCTTTTGTATCAATACTATCTCCTGTTTCTTTATCAAAAATTAATCGTCTTTCATTAGTAATGTCAACACTAGAAATATTATCTAAACCTTTTAATGTAATTTGTTCTAAAATTATTTTTAAAAAGTCAATTAGTAATGTATAATTAAAAGATATCATATTAAAACGTATATGAATAATTTGATTAGTTCCATTTGGATCATTATTATTTAATATAGCACATCTACTAATTTTACTAAAAATTTCTTTTTCATTCTTTTTCATATTTTTAAAATTAGTAAAATATTTATGCCAATAACTTATAAATTTTGTTTTAATATCTAATAATGTAGTTTCTTTATCATACATTTTTTCCATATCTAATTTTAATCTAAACACAAATGGTAATGATGATAATTCTGCTTTTTGATTATTAATAAAAAATGGTACTTGTACATTATCATCTCTTAATTGTTTTGATAATGGATCAGATCCATTTAAATCATAAAATATTTCTGCACTATCAATTAATTCTTTTATTGATAAATATTTAAAATAGGATGCAATTTTATTTACACTTACTTTATCTGTACATATATCATCATCAAAATATACTGTCATCATAGGTGTTTTAATATCTTTACTATAATGTAATAATTCTTCAATTCTTGGAACACCACGAGTACCACCTTTAGATGTTGCTACACCTGCTGTGTGTTTTGTATTTAATGTATTATGTACAATTATACCATAATCAGTCATAAATGTTTGATTCCCTGGAACTGTAAAATCATATACAAAAGTAGATTGATCAATATCATATATTTCTATATTTATTATTTCATCCCATATTACATCTGAATATGCGGCTTGTTTTAATAGATTAATACCTGATTGAATTTTATGTTCATTTGGATTAGATTTAAAAATATCAAGATAAAATTCAATAGTTGTTCTATTAATAGGATCTTTATTTTTAAATTGTATTAATTGTTTCATTTCATGTAAAACTAATTCATTAATGCATATAGTTAATAATCTTCCAATATCATTAATTTTATCTATATTATTATCAGTATTTTCATTATAATTAATATCTACATTAATTTTATCATAATGTAATAGTGTATTTATATGTAATTTATATAGATTATTATAATTTGAATAAATTGTTAAATTGTATATATTGTTAATATTTTTTATTGTTGTAAATATATCAAAGTAATTTAATAATAATGCAATATCTTTTATAATTTGTTCATCATAATTATAAATATTAATTTGATTATATTGATCTAATGATAATGTATCATCTAAATAAGCTTGTAAAAATCCACTTTTGAAATTATTTGGTGCTACAAATATAAATTCTGGTATTTTATATTTATTATTATCTATAAATAATGATTTAAAATGATCTGAATCTAATATACCATGATCTAAATATTGCTCTTTACTAATATTTATATTTGTTATATACTTGTTATTTGTAATATTATCTGTTAAAATATCTTGATTTTTTATAGTTTTTGATAAATATAATCCAATAAACCATCCAAAAAGATAGTCTAATTTATAATTTATATTATCTATTTCAATATAATTTTTAATAAATATATTATCAATATGCTTTGCAACTGGAATACGCATACCAATAGATAATTCACTACCTAATATAGGTACAACTGTTTGATATTGCCTAATTAAATGTGAATGACTTGTTGTTGTATTTACAATTCTACCGCTTTTTGTAGTAACTTTCATTACTTGTCCATTTACTGGATGACGACTAACATGTGAAATTTTATTCCATGTTGTTTTTTCTTCACCATTAACACCAATAATATAATATTCATTTTCTAAAGTATCTAATGATGTTTCAAAACTATTATCATGACCAGTATTAAATGTTAATTCTGGATTATTATTAATAATATTATCACAAAAAGGCCCTATTTCTGTAGACATTAATGAAATGTCATTTGTTAGTTTATTTTTAATAATAATTTTATTAGATTCATTTGATAATAATGACATTTGACTAGTTGGTTCACCAATTGATTGTGCAGCAACTACACCAACCATTTCTCCTGGTTGTACAAGTGCTTTGATAAAATTTAATTTAATTTCTTTTAATAGATCATTAAATTGTTTTTTAGTTAATCCATATTCAAATATTATTTTTTTAGGACATAAATAATTATGTAATGCAATTTCTAATAAATATTTCAATGAACGATCATCATTAATTAAATATTTGTCAGTTTCTTTTAATCCTGGTAATAATCTTGTATCATTACTATTTAATAAATCTTCAATCATTTGATTAATTTCAATAGGATTTAATTCAATATTTTCTTTATTATTAGAATAATATTGTGTTAATCTTACTAAATTTATAGGAAGCATATATTTTTCTTCTATAATTTTATAATTATTAGTTGCTTTAGTTTGTATAATTCTTAATTCATCTCTATATTTTTTAATTTTATTAATATATAATTTATTAAAATTATTTAATTCTTTTTCTTTTATTTTTAATTTATTAGTTAATTTAGAAATTTCATTTTTATTAAAACCAAATTCATTATTAATTTTGTCATTATTCATATCAACTAAAGCTATTAATATTTCAGACTGACATGACTGATCAATACCATTTTCACCATAAATATATTGAATAATAATATTTTTTGAATTTCTATTTGTATTGTCATATTTAATTGATATATCTTCTAAACCTTTTATTAATTGTCTTTGTATATAACCAGTTTTTGCAGTTTTAATAGCTGTATCAATTAATCCTTCACGTCCACCCATAGCATCATAGAAAAACTCAAAAGATTTTAAACCATCACAAAATGATGAAGAAATAAATCCACGTGCTTCCGGTGTATCATCATCTTCATGAAATATACATAAAGTTCTATTTTCTATTTTCTTTTTAATTCTTGATCCTTCTACAGATTTTTGACCGATACATCCCATCATATGCTGTAAATTCATTAGACTACCTTTTGCACCTGATTTTATAGAAATAATTAAATTATTTGTAGGATCTAATGTATCTTCTAATATTTTTCCGATATTTGAACTAAAAGCATTCAATTCAGATGATAATAAATTTTCAATCATATTATTTTCTAATTGTTCAGTATCATTTTCATATTGTGTTAATGATATTTTATACTCTAATAATTTATCATTAATAATTTTTTTAACTTGTTCATCAATAATATCACTAGCAACACAATCACCAAAACTTATAGTAAAACCTTTTTTCATTAAAAAATTTAAAATTAATCTTTGAGTATCATCAATAAATTTTCTTGTTTCATTAGGACCATATTTATCCCATATATAATGAATTATAGAATTTTTTTCTTTTGATAATGCAGATTTATCTAATTTTCCTACTATTAATTGTCCTTCTATTATTTCAAATACTTTTTTACCATTTGACATTTTAACAGAATTAATACCATTAGGAATAATATGAGAAAATATCTCATGTCCTGTGTAATATTTATCATATTCAATATCATATTTTGATTCTGAAGTAGTATTACATAATAAATTTGCTACTTGACTACCTTTTAATTTATTACCTGGTAAAGTTAACATATATGCACCAGATAATGAATCTTGTACACAACCAATAATAGGTTTTGAATCTTTAGCACCTATAATTTGTAGCTTTACATTTGCTATATGTTTTAGTTCATTTCGCGCCTGAATACTTTGAGCAATATGAATATTCATCTCATCACCCGACGAGTCCTTATACTTTCATATAAGGGTGGACTGTATCTTAAGCCATTTCAAGGGGACTAACCTATCATTAATGACCAACACCCGTTCAGTCTCTGAATGCCTACCATAATCTTGTCAATAACGATTTTAGGTAGTAACACTGCGGATTGTCAATTACTTAAATTTGATTATGAGTTTCTTTAATTGATTTCAACCATTTAATGGCTTTATCTAATTTTTCAATATCAGTATCAATAGAACTAAGGAAAGCTTTATTATATAAAATAGAATCTATTTTAATTTGTGCAAATAAACCATTTTTACGTTTATAAATATTTGGTGGTAAATTTAAAGTATCTTGTGATTTTCTTAATTTCCCACCAATGGCTCTTGCTTTATTTGATTCTATTTTATTTTTTTCATATTCTTCTTTATGTTTATTATCTTGTGGTTTATTATTACCAATAAGATAATTATATCCAATATTATCTTTAAAGGTTTCTAATGTTTTTATATAATATTCTTCTCTACAATTTAAATCTTTTTTTAAGCAAACTTCTAAAGTTTCAGCTTTAAAATTATTAGATCCATATTGACGAATATCATTATATAAAAGTGGGATTTCATTATTTCCATTTAACGCATTTGATAAATGTCTTTTAAATCGCCCATTAGTACCATGTTTATAATTTGGATTTCTAACATGTTTTACAAAAGAATATGCTTTTCCTATATATTTCTTATTATTTACTGTATTTATTATTAGATAAATTACACCAGTATCAATTGATTCTTCTAAAGATAATTCCATAATAATTAATTATTTAATTACATAATAATTAATATTCAAATTTTTAGTATCACATTCGTTATTACTATACCTTCGAGTATTATCCGAAGCCATTTAATTATTTCTAATTAAACTTAGTAGAATGTGCTTTACGAGTTTCCCGCATCAAGGTGTTTCGCACTTTTTAACTTAAAAAGTACTAGGAAGTAACACGCTTTTAACGCTTCCTGTTTTCGACAGTGGTAGTTTATCGAAATCCGCATTGTAGGGTCCAGTTACCGACACACTCATTCTAAATGTATATGTGTCGTCCCTATCTAGGACATGTAACTTGTGACCCATCATTGATGGTTTATGCAAAGTTGGTTGACGATTAAATAATACATAATCACCAGTAATTGCATGTCTTTCAACTATATCACCATAATTTAACTTTATAATTTTTTTTCTATATTTTAAATCTATTTTTTGTGTTTCTTGTTTACCATCTCTATAAATAGTTCTAAAAACAAAATTAGCACCTGGATAAATATCACGTCCATTAGCAACTAAACCTGTTAAATGTTTAATATTAAATGGTGTAACTTCTTCTGGAATAGTTAATTCCATAGCTATCTTTTTTGGTATTCCAACTTGATCAATATCAATATAAGGATCTGATGTAATAACAGAACGTGCTGAAAAATCAACTCTTTTACCTAACAAGTTTGATCTAACACGACCTGTTTTACCTTTAATTCTTTCTGAAATTGATTTTGTAGGTTTACCACCAGTTTTAAATTCTGATTTAGGTAAAGTGATTGATTCATTATCAAAATATGTAATAATATGATATTGTAATAAATTACTAATATCTTGATTATAAGAATTTAGTTCATCTGTTACAGTATCTTTATCTAATTGAGCTCTAACTCTTTTATTTGCATTAATAATATCTGCTATTTTTAATGTTAATGAATCTTCCATTGTAGATGATTGCATAAAATCAATTTTAGCTGTAGGTCTAATAACTACTGGAGGAATTGGAAATTTATCAATAATTAAATCTTCTGGTCTAGAAATTAATGGATTAAAACCTAATAAAAAACACTCGTTATCTGATAAATTTCTTAAAATATTATAACAATCACGTGGTGTTAATACTCTAACTGTTTTTTTTAAAGAGTCATTTGTATCTCCTGTTTTTTCATCAACTGTTTGATATGGTATTTCTCTTTCTAATATTAATTTAATTGATGCTGATGACTCTTTAACTTCTTTTTTAATTTTACCTACTGGTGTACCACATGTATAACAATAATTAACATTTTTGGTTAAAGCTTTAATTTCTTTGAATCTAGTTTCATTTTTTTTATGTAGTGCTTTATTAAATAATACATCACTTTTATCAACTAATAATTTAGAACATTGTAAACATATACATTGTAATAAAGTTTTTAAATGTAATAAAAATCCATAATGAAAAACTGGTTCTGCTAATTCAGTATGTCCAAAATGACCTGGACAATCATTAACACCTAGTCCACATGTAGTACAATTCAAATAGATATCAGAAGTACCTAATCTAAGATCTACCAATCCACCTTTTTTAGGTTCAAAGTTTTCATAAGATTCAGCTAAATTGATACCAATTGGATCATTACTTAATGCTGAATATTGTTTAATTTCTTTGTTTGTAAAAATACAAAATTGAATAGCGCTAATTTTTTTATTATCTTCACTATAATATTTTAGATCGTTGGACATACTTATTGATATATACGAGAAAGCTTTATACCAAATATAAATCAAATTTTTTTATATTATTTATATTATTTTATTATATAATAAACTATAATATTGTAATATTTAGATGTATATGATTTTCATTAAATTAATAATCTTGTAATTTTTAGTATAAATAATCGATGTACTATATGTATTATAAATTATAATTATATATTTCCATCTAGTTATATTTTTTATAATATATATATAATAAATATTATAAAAATTATTATTTTAATGCATAACTTGTTTATACTGGTAATTCTTTTACTTTAGGAATACTCCAAGTATTACATAAATAGTTCCAATTATTATTTATATCAGTATTTGATAAGCCAACATTATATATTACTAATTCACCAAGTGTACCAATAAAAACATTATTTGCATTATTACCTAAATCACAATAACCAATACAAATTGGTGCATAAGTAGGTATATCTGAAAAAATATCAAATGTATCATCCATAATTAAGTTACCATTAATATATTCATTAACATATATTTTACCATTTATTGGTTTAATAACTAAGGTATATAATTGTAATAATTGTCCAGAATTATTATTATGACCAGACCAAAAACAAGGCTTATTTGTATTAAAAGAACAATTATATTCATCAGTACCTTTACCAAAACAATATGTTACATTATATAATAGTAATGGTGCAGCAAAATTTGAATTATTAAATTTTTTTGGAATATTAATTAATCCAGTATAAGGATAATCAGGTATTGTAGGTGTTGATATGTTAACTGGTTGTAAAACAGCAAAAATTGTCATACCACTATTAAAATTATTATCTTTTGTCCATTTTGTTCTATCTAATTTTATTTGACCAAATGTATTTTTATTACATGATGAATAATTAATTGGATTTGGAGGAATTGAAAATACCATTACATATTTTGTTGAAGTTGCAGATAATTTTTTAAATGTTATATTACATTGTGACATAGTTGTTATAGTATTACTAGAACCAATAGATGATATTGCATTATTAGTCGCTGTTAAATGGACTTGTTTATTTTGGGTTGTTAATAATAATGGTTTTAATGATGATGATGATTTTAATGATGGTTTTAATGATGATGATGGTTTTAATGATGATGGTTTTAATGATGATATTATTGTTGTAGCGAATGGTTCACAGTTACTATTATTAATAATTACAAGTATTATTAGTAATAAACAACATATAATTAAAAAAAAATTTAAATTAAAATTATTTTTATTCATTAGTCTAAATTAGATATTATTTTGTATAATATAATATAATGATTGAAAAACTTACAAAAAATTTATTAAATAAATTTATTATTGAAATAAAAAAAAAAGAAAATCAAAATTTAATAGAATTAGAAATATTAAATCCACTATTTACTAAATTTTCTAAAAAAATTTATCCATATATTTTATTAATTTTTTATATGTATATTTTAAATTTAATTCTTATTATAATTATACTAATTTTAATTGTCATGTTTAATAAAAAATCTAAATAATTATAATGGATTTAAAATTATTTGAAAACGATATTAAAATAAAAAAATTATATGAATTAATATTTAATATAAATAAAACAGATAATTTAAATAAAACAGATAATTTAAATAAAACAGATAATTTAAAAACAATTGATATGTTTAATAAAATAAATAATTATTATAAATCAAATAATGAACTAGAAAAATTAACTAATATATACAAAACTAATAAAATAATTACTGATAGATTTCATCCAGCTTTTTCATCCGATAATGTATCAAATTATATAAATTTAAATAGATCTATTCAAGAAAATCAAACTAAAATAATACCAATAATAGATCTATCACCAGATTATACAAATATTAAAAATGTTAATTTTAGTCTTAATTCAACTAATCAACCATGTTATACAATAAATTTATCATCTACTAATTTACCAATAAATACTATTAATGAAAAAAATATAAATGATACTGAAAAAAATATAAATGATAATGAAAAAAATATAAATGATAATAAACAAATTAAACAACTTATTAATGAAAATCAATTACTACAAAAAAAATTAGAAGAAATACAAAATCAAATTAATGATATCCCAGATAAAATTAATAATATTTTATTAAAAACAAATGAAATTACAACAAAAAATATTTATAATCATGAATATTTAAATACTGATGATATAATAATTAATGAAAATATTCCTAATAATGCAATTCCTAATAATGCAATTCCTAATAATGCAATTCCTAATAATGCAATTCCTAATAATGCAATTCCTAATAATGCAATTCCTAATAATGCAATTCCTAATAATGCAATTCCTAATAATGCAATTCCTAATAATGCAATTCAATTAACAATAGATCAACGAAATACTTTAAAATATTTATTTAAATTATTATTTAATAATCAAATAATAAATTATGTTGAAATAAATAATATTAAAAAAAAATTATTAAATGGTCTTGTCGATTATCAAACAATATTTGATTATTTAGAAGGAAAAAAAAAATATATTAAATATATTAATAATCAAAGTTTTAATAATAATCAAGGTTTTTATAATAATCAAAATTTCATTAATAATCAAGGTTTTAATACTACATATAAAATAGAAACTAATTTTATTGATCGTCCAAAATTTGGAAATTTATATAATAATAAAATAGATTATCCGTCATTAACTGAATTTTAATAATTTATATGTTTATAATTTGTTAACTTAATATCTTAAACAAATTAAAAAATTTTATTAATTTTATTTTTTATAAAATTCATTACAATAAATTATATTAAAAATAAAATTAATAAAATGAATACGTATAAATAATTATATACTTATTCATTGTTGTTAAATATCAAACATTGATAAATATTTAAAGATATAAAAAACTCAACTTCCAATATAAAAATATCAAAAAAAACTAATATAATAGGTGATAAAGGATTTATTATAAATCCATCTAAAATAACTGATATAAATATTAATTTAATAACACCTAAAAGAACTAATCAAAAAACACGTAATA
>Ga0214923_10001479_pt1 | contig 33276 bp, 29 predicted proteins | sample LL1510_MetaG_FD_177993 | JGI IMG/M metagenome (GOLD analysis project Ga0214923, IMG submission 177993) | Freshwater microbial communities from Lake Lanier, Atlanta, Georgia, United States - LL-1510 | ecosystem: Environmental > Aquatic > Freshwater > Lake | place: USA: Georgia | collected...
GACCGCCCCACCTTTGATTAAAAACTGACTACATTCTCTTGAAAACCCAAATTGAGATAAGTCTGTAATTCTATCAATATAGAGCTTTCCTACTAGATGATCGCACTCATGTTGGATGACCGTTGCAGCAAATCCCTCAGCTTCAAAACCAATTCTTTCCCCCTGAGCATCTAGAGCTCGGACGGAAATTTTATTGGGTCTATCGACCCTTCCTCTCAGCCCGGGAAGACTCAAGCACCCCTCCCAACAAGAGGAAGTCTCCTCGGTTAAGTGCTTTATTTCGGGATTAATTAAAACTTTAAGGTAGGGCTTAGTATTGGGGTCAAAGTCCCACACCATGACAACCAATTGAAGACTTTCGTGAATTTGAGGCGCAGCTAAACCTCTTCCATCATATTCAAACATGGTTTCGATCATATCTTGAATTAATGTTTGAATTGCGGGTTTAGTAATATCCTTTTCGGGTATGGGTTTAGCTATTTGTCGTAAAACCGGGTGCCCCATAACTGCTACTTTTCTAATCGCCATATAAACTCCTAAAGCGAGAGCTTAAATCGCTCAAATTCAGACAAGACTTTTAACCTGTTGTAGAGACTAATTTTAGCCCCTTCTAAGGGCTGATGAACATCCTTTGTAAAGTAACCACTCGTAAAAAAGAACCCCTTGGTGCTGGTAACACTTTTAACAAAATCTTTGAATTCAAAGATTGTAGGCAGAGAAACATAGGGATGGGATTCATCAGTCTTATAAAAACCAAGCACATAGTTTCCAAAGAAGAACTCATTTGAGCTTTCGGTTATCCAGTAAACCTCATTATCACTTACTGAAACACGATCTTTGATTTTTAGATGGTTTTCCTGACATAACTTTTCTCCAACCCGATATAGGTCTTCTAAAGTTAGCTCTCTAATTTCCTTAGGATCTTTTAATGAGTCATCCTCAGGGGGTACTAATTGAATAGGTTGCGGAGTTTTTTGACGAGTCACAAACATGGCTAATCCGAGACCTACAAAAACAGCAAAAAAAGCTATAGTGAAAATATTAAACATATGAATTATTGATAACTTCTCCCAGGCCTCCAGCGCCCGGAACGATATATTGCTTTTGGTTCAGTCCACGCTCTTCAGCCCAAAATGTTCCAGGAACAGATTTCAACACTTTCTCGGAACTAAGACCTCGATCGAGCCTTAAAGCGTAGACGATAACCTCTGGATGATTCTTGGAAATGTGGTTTAAATATTCGGGAGTCACTATGAGGTGCATGGCAATGTACTTTTTTGCTTCCCCTCGACTCCTGTAAATATCCATCACTGTATTGAGAGTAGACCCAGTTGCTCCCATAGGGTCAGGGATAACAACAAAAGCGTTGTCTATAGAGCCACCAATTTTAACGCCACCTAGCTGAGTGCCAATTACCTTCTCATTTTCATCAATTTTCCGATTAATACTTATGTGATCTTGTCGAATTTCGTCGGGTTCCAAAATGTAATTAAGGGCATCAAAACAGATTTGAGAGGGAACCGTACCAGCTCTAGCTAGGTCGACACAAACTACGCGGGTTGATGGGTCAATAACTGGCGCCTCGAAAAAACCTTCCGGATGGTGAGCCGCCATTCGCGTTTCAAGTTGAGAGCTTACAGTTGGAAACTCATTATTGACCACAGCTTTTACCAACTCTCGATACAAAGTATTAAGCAGTTGATTGATAAGAGGCTGCTTACAATCAGGGCGACAGAGTCTGGCTAGTGTCGTGAAAAGATAAGGGTCGCTCAAAATGTGAACTTGGGAGCCATATTTGTGCTCAATCTCTGATAATTTGAACCGGCGTTCAGAGTACTGAAAATCTTTTAGAATTTTGGGGCTCTTCATGGTCTATAAAGAACCTCAAAATGAAGCGTAATGTCAAGCATTCTCTAGAAATATGATGGCCAGAAATCTCAAGTGTTTCAACACGTTGCGGAATCTGTTGACCCTGCTTCACAGGGTCTCTTAAATCAGGGGTCTGTTTTCAGGTTTCAATTAGGAAAGTGGTATCGATGCAGCTCAGTTTAGATTTAGATGAGTACGTATTTTTTGATTTGGAAACCACAGGATTATCCCCTTGGGGCGGTGACGAGATTATCGAAATCGGAGCTATGAAAGTTTGGGGAGAAAATCTCGAAGATGCTCAGATTTTTCATTCGTTAGTAAATCCAAAAAGGTTGATACCTCCCGACGCTACCAAAGTTAATGGAATCACCAATGAGATGGTCGCTCAAGCGCCAACGATAGAGCAGATTTTCCCGAGCTTTCTCGATTTTGTTGGAAACTCATGGTTAATAGCGCAAAATGCCAGATTTGATATGTCATTTGTGATGAAATATCTGATGCAGTTTCGAATTAAGAGACAATTTGAAGTCTGGGATACGATGCTCTGCTCGAGGCGTGCATTTCCCGGGGAAAGCAAACACAACTTAGATATCATTTGCCATCGTCTAGGTTTTAAAGTGAACCAAGAAGAAAGGCATCGTTCCATCGGTGATGTTAAGTTGACTGCCAAAGCCTTTTTTGCGCTTCGTGATAAACTTTCGGGAAATCTGCCTAATCGAGAAAAATATTCGGTCTAGTTTTAAGGCAGAATTGTAAACTCAGGAAATCTCCACACCAAAGAAAGAGTATTGGACTGACTTTTGTTCGCAAGATTTTCTATTGAAGAGCATGGCAGCTCGTTTACTTTTGGCAGCTTTTTGTGATTGAGCCAAAAAATTTCTTGTATTGAGTCTGAATATCCCACAACCCGATGGAGATGTGGGTTCTTTTGATTGGGCTCTTCGCAGTTATAAACATTGATTGTCTCAGTCTGGGAGGATCCTGCATCTTTGATAATTTCTAGTATCTGCCGCTGCGGACGATACCAGGACCACCAACTGAGCTCATTCGTTTGATACAGAACTAGCCCAGTTGATAAAATTAGAGTGAAAACCACCGATTTGAGTAGAACTGTGGGTTGTTGTAGAGGCTTGGGAACGTATAGACCCAAGATAAACGAGCAGTAAAATCCAGGGGCTAGTAACCATCCAGGCGAGAAAAAACCGTGTCCCATATAAGTAATAAAGAATGGGATAAGGAATACGAAATAAGGGATCGTTTTAAAAAGGCTCTTAATAGACTCAAGCTTCATTTGTTCGTTTCGTAGGCAGGCTATCATGATCGAACCCAATGGAAGCGATAAGGCTGCTAATAGAAACAAAATAGGAGTCAGAAACCAACTCAGATCCCCTCGGGGTTTGTACCCAGGATTGAACGGGATGAGATATAATCTGAAGTACAAATAAGCACAGGCCAAAATGAAGTAAGGGACCAAAAGCATGATTTTCTTTTTGAATGACAACTGAACTGATTGTTCTTGGTGGAAAAGTAACAAAAGCAAAAAGGGCAAATGAAAAACCGCAGCTTCTTTAAAACCTAGAGAAAAAGCAAATACGATGAACGCCAGACAATAGTAAAGACTGAAAAATTTCGTATTTTTTTGATGTAGTGATTTGCTGAAGAGATAAAAATTCAAAAAAAGAAGAAATATTTGCGGGCAGTTCATGGTTCCTTCACCAACCCACACTAGACTCGCAAAATGAAAATGAACCGAAAAGACAAAAAACAGAACAAAAATTAAACCCTTTGAGCGATCTCGAGTTGTTTCTTTAATTGTAAAATATCCAAAAACCAAAGTACCTAAAGTAAAAAGCAAATTGATTGCTAACCACCCATAGTAATAAAAACCCAAAGACTGATAGAGCAGATAAAGGATCAATTTAAACCAGGGACGGAAGAACCAAACTTCAGGAACCGAGTTGAAAATTAGATACGGCTGGAAAATAAATTTCCAATCCGATGGAATAATTCTGGCCACATTACCAATCATTAGCCAGTCGTCATGGCGGAAGTAGGAAAATGGAAAAGCTATACCAAGATAGATGAAACTAAAGATAGCAAGAACCCAAAACAAAGAGGATTGTTGGCTGTTTTTTATTACCTTTAGCAAGGTAATCCCCTCAATTAAAACTGACCGATGACTATGCCTCATTATACACGAGGGCGTAGAGTCGAGCCTAAATTTGTTTTAGCGAAGAGTAATGGAGTCATCACTGTGGTAACTATCCCCATGATGATTAGCGTCGAGTAAAGGTCTTGATCAATCAACTTCCGTTGATGCGCAATGTTAGCTACTACTAATTCCATTATCCCCCTGCCATTAAGAATGATACCGGAACCCAAGGCTTCGAGATTTGACATTTTTAAGAGTTTCCCCCCCAAGTATCCACCGAGGAGTTTTGTGAAAACTGAAACTAAAAGAACGCCTAAGATCATCAAAGGGTGAGAGAATGCGTGAATGCTAAAACTCAATCCTATGTAGGCGAAAAATACAGGACCCAAAAAGCCGCTCGTGAGAGATGTGACTGTGTTTTGTAGACCCGAGAATACAGAGGTACCGAAAACATCATGACTTAACAAAAGAGCTCCAAAGAAAGCCCCAATGATAAAGTGAGATCCAAGTGTTTCGCTTATCGATCCAAAGAACAATACAAAAATAATTGCAGTTCCAAAAATTGCTTCGGGTCCGAAAACATCTTCGAGTTTTTGAATCGCCTGTTCAATATATTTCGTTTTGTGAGTCCCCCATTGGATAAGTCGATTTGTAATGAACACAAGAACTGCAAATACTGAAAGTTTAAGCGATGTTTTAAATACGGAAATGATGAGAGGGACTAATCCACCAGAAGAGGGCAACTCCTGCTGATCAAGAATAATTCCCAGGCAGAGCAGTCCTAGAATGTCATTTAAAATTGAGGTCGCAATCGAAAAGTTAGCGATCCTGCTCTGAAGCAGGTTGAATGAACTTAATATTTGAATCGTCACAGGAAGCGCAGTGATTGACATGCACAGCCCTAAAAAGAAGGTGCGGATCGCATCTAATCCAGTCGCAGTGCCTAAAGCAAGTCCACCGGCTAAGGGAATAAGAAAACCAAGCATGGCCGCCACAAATCCCCGACCTTTTATGGATTTAACGACCTCGCCCATCTCCATCTCAAATCCAGCCGCAACAACAATCAGAAACACACTGAGTTCAGAAATTCCCTCGAGGGCTGGGTTCGGAGTTATCCATTTAAGAACTGCAGGTCCCAGGATGATGCCAGCAAAAATCTCACCCACTAGAGCGGGTTGCTTCAACCTCACCATCAATTGCCCTAAAAGACGCGCACCTATAAGTAAAACAAGAATGGTGGTAAGAAGTTGCATTTGAATTATTTTTACATAGTAGTGCTTTAAAGGCACTTAAAATAAGCTTCCTTGTCCTCAGGGGTATCGAGATCGACTAGGATATTGTCGTTTTCGACTATTACATAACCTGCTTCATTGCCTCTTAATTTTCGAATTTGCAGGTCAAGTCGCTGTTCCGCTTCGGGAATCTCCTCTGAAATCAATTTTTCAACGAATAGACTACTTAAAAGAACCGGGTGTCCGCCCTTTTCTTGGAACTTGGGAACGACAACTTTGTGACTATTAAGGTTGTTTTCAAGTTTCGTCCAAACCTCTGGTGGTGGGGCGGGGGTATCGAGTGTGAGTACAAAAGCTCCCTCTCCACGCTGAATTTCTTGTAAGGCCAATCTCAGAGATGAAAATTGCCCCCTATTTGGATGAGAGTTAACTATGATTTTGGATTTGTTTTTTATTTCAGGCAAAGCGTCGAGAATTTCTTTGTGTAGCTTTCCAAGAACTACAATAGGTGTTTTATTAAGTTTTAAAATCGTATCGATTTGCAAATCTAAAAGTGCCTTATTTTTTATTTTTAATAGGGCTTTTGGAAACCCCATTCGGGTGGAATCACCTGCTGCGAGCAGGATCACGCTGTTTATCTTACTCATAATGAAGCTTTAATAATTCTGCACCTACCGAAATAGCTATCTCAGAAGGAATTTTGCCGAAAATTCCTATTCCAATTGGGCACCTGACTCGGTTTAGATTTATCTCGGCCACTCCTCTGGCTGTTAAGCGTTGGCGAAATCGCTGCCACTTCGATTCGCTTCCTATAAGTCCCAAATAACGAACTTCTTTTTCCGACAAGAGTTTGATTAACGACTCGTCAAGGTCATGCCTATGCGTTAGAACGATGCAATAGGTTTTTGTAGCTTCGAAATTAGCTTCGGAAATAAATGTTTCCGGATCGATTGAATGTTTTACTATTCCTGGTGGCAATTGAGAAATCCATTCTTCTCTTTCATCGATCACGTGGACTGTGAAGATCGACTCGTTTAGGGAGCGGGCGATGGCCTGACTTACGTGACCCGCTCCAAAAAGATAAAGTTGTGGACCGGTATTCATTGATTCAAAGAGTAGTTCGACGATCCCACCACAGCACTGTCCGGTCTTGGCTCCTAGGGGAAATCTAATTTTTTCTGAAGAGCCCTGACTCAATTGTCTCTTTGCTTCTTCAATTGCAAGAAACTCAAGATTACCGCCCCCGATGGTGCCGTAGAAGGTCCCATTTTTCAGAACTAGCATTTTTGTGCCAACTTCCCGTGGGGCCGATCCTTCAACTCCAGCGACCGTTACCATGCACACGGGGGTACATTGGTTTTTTAGCTTTTCAATTTGTCCTACCCAATCCCACATAGGAACTCTTCTAACACATTTTGAGAAGCCACGAGACGGTATTTTCCTGTCGAGCGGATATCATCTATGGGTTGAATGTCTTTGACTAAAATATTTTTAGCCTCGCTAATAATCTTAGAATTTAAAGTTTTACCTAAAAGAAAGAATTCTACGTGAGAACACCTAACTGCTGTGGGTGCCACACTGCCATAAGCTATTTTGATATCTTCAATTTTCTTTTTATTAACTTTTGCAACAGCTGCGATCATGGTTTTAGAAATGGCTTGAGCTTGGCGGCTTCCAACTTTCCTCCAAAAATGTCGGTATTTAAGAAAATGGGGTTTTAGAATGATCGAATGTATGAGTTCATTGGGTTGAAGCTCGGATTTTTTATAACCTAAATGAAAATTGTTATAATCAAGATTTCTTATCCCCTGGGATGAGAGAAGGTTGATTTTAGCATCGTAAACCAGCAGCCCCGGGGGGAAATCCGCTGCCGGCGATGCATTTGCGATGTTTCCACCTAAAGTACCTCGATTCTGAATGGCAATGGCACCTACTTCACGAGCACTTTGCACCAAAATAGGGAAGTGTTTTTGGATCAGTTGGTGGTCTCGGATTTCAGAGTAAGTTGAAAGGGCTCCTAAGTGGACCTCGTCTTTTCTTAGTTTAATCCCTCGAAGTTCCTTGAGGTTCAAAATGTCAAAATATTCCCCGGGAGGAAGAATTCCTGAATCCATCAAAACCATGATATCGGTTCCACCGGCAAAAGGTCGTGCTCCATTCTCTAAGAAGTTGAACGCCTCTTCTAGCTTTTTAGCAGAGCCCAAGCGATAGTCGGGTAGATAGCCTCTCATGCTTTGCTCCTGGTAGCCTGGATGCTCTCGATAATTTGTGAGTATCCTGTGCAGCGGCAGAGATTTCCACCTAATCCCTCTCTGATCTCTTTTTTTGAGGGTTTCTTTTTCTTTAGTTGAATGGCATGGGCGGCCATCAGCATTCCGGGGGTACAAATGCCACACTGGGCCCCCCCACATTTCATGAAGTTTTTTTGTAAGGGGGTAAGAGATTTCTTGGCTAAGCCCTCAACGGTAAGAATCTTTTTTCCTTCAGCTTGCAAAATAGGAACTAGGCAGCTATTGACCAATTTTCCCTCCATAATCACGGAGCAAGCCCCACACTCTCCCTCCCCACAACCCTCTTTAGTTCCAGTCAGTTTAAGCTCATCCCTAAGCACATCCAAAAGTCGTGAAAAAGGATTTGAGTTCACTGAAAAGAGTTTGCCATTGATGGTGAGTTTTATCTTTTTCATAATGGGTTTGACTCCATCAGCGCCATGAGTCTCTCAGGTGTAACTGGAATCTGATTTATTTCAATACCGATTGCGTTTTCCATTGCATTTAAAATTGCGGGAGCGGGACCGTCTAAAGGCAACTCTCCAATTCCCTTGGAACCCCCTCCGCCATAGGAGTAGGGGAGTTCCATAAACTTAACCTCGATATCTGGGATATCGAGCGTTGTCGGCATGATGTAGTTGCTCATTTTGTTGTTGGCCATCCTCCCATCTTTCCAAATGATGTCCTCGTAAAGAGCGTAGCCGATCCCTTGTGCGACCCCCCCGATTATTTGTCCCCGAGCCAGATTGGGATTGATAACTTTTCCTACCTCTTGAAAAGCCCAGAACTTATCAACTTTTGTTTCGAAAGTTCGAGTGTCGGTGGAGGTTTCTGCTATGTAAGTCGCCCACGCATAGGTGCCATAGGCATCGCCTTGATACTTTTTGTCATCCCAAATGACATTAGGTGGTGCTTTATATTGGGACATTCCTTTCAAATCCCCAACATCTTTTAAGTATTTTTTACAAGCAGCTACAAATTCTTGTCTTGAATAATTTTCTTTTAATAATTGGGCTGCAATTAGTTTTTGTTTAAGATCTTTAGCCGCTAGTTCCACTAACTTTCCTACGATCATTGTGGTTCTCGAAGCGACCGTTGGCCCACTGTTGGGGACAAAAGAAGTATCAGGTTGAGCCACTTCAATATCTGAAAAATCGATCCCTAGAGCATCGGCAGCCATTTGGGAAAATACAGTGTTCGTTCCCTGGCCAATTTCGGTATTGGAGGTTAAAACCTGTATTTTTCCCTCAGGAGTGGCTTTAACTGCTGCAATTGATGCAAGAAAAGTTTCGCCGGAACCTGTAAACCCAGCCCCGTGCATAAATACCGCAATGCCAATTCCTTTTTTAATCGGGTTATTTTTATTGTTTTTAGCAAAGATTTTTCTTTTTTTATTATAGTCACTTGCTTGGAGCGCGTGATCAAGAACAGACGCGAGTTTGATTTTTTCTTTTACAATCTGTCCGCAGCCTAGGGTTTCTCCCTGTTTTACTAGGTTTGCTTTTCTAAGTTTAATGGGATCCAACTTTAGTGTTTTCGCGCAGAATTCCATATGTCTTTCGATGGCAAAAAGGCTTTGGGGAGCCCCGAAGCCCCTGAAGGCTCCATGCGGGGGGGAGTTTGTTGCAACTGCGCGGCTACGTATTTTAATATTTGGCGAAAAATAGGGCCCGGAGGCATGCAAGGTTCCTCGAGATAATACGACTGAAGAGAGAGTCGCGTAGGCGCCTCCATCGATAGTGAAGTCGATATCTAGTGCCAAGAGTTTATGGTTTTTGTCAAAAGCAGTTCTGATATGGGTTTTGGAAGGATGACGTTTGGTTGTGGCAACCATGTCTTCCATCCGATCATAGATCATTTTTACGGGAAGTTTGGATTTCCAGGCGAGAAGAGCTGCGTGCCCTGAGATGACTGAGGGATACTCCTCTTTTCCTCCAAAGCCTCCTCCGGTCTCAGTTTGAACAACTCGAATTTTATTTGGTGGCAAACCAAAAAGCGGAACCAACGCCTTATGAACATAATAGGGGCACTGCATAGATCCCCACACGGTGACTCCATCCTTTTCATTGGCAATAGCGATAACTCCATTAGGTTCAATGTACAGTTGCTCTTGAGCTCCTGTGGAATAGGTTCCTTCGATAACTGAATGAGCGGTTTTAAAAGCCGCTTCAACGTTACCGCGATCAATCGCGTAAGTTTTTAAAATGTTATTTGAACCCCAGACAATCTCTTTCTGTTTTAAAGACTCTTCCAATGTATAAACCGTCGGAAGGGGTTGAATATGAAATTTGACGAGCTTTCTAGCCTTTTCAAGGAGGTTTTTATCTGCGTGTGCTAACAGAAGGATGGGTTCTTCAGCATGGTTAATTTTTTCTTCGGCCAGGTAGGGTTGATCCTTTTCAATGAGAGCCACATAGTTTTCTCCTGGAATATCTTTGGCTGTAACTTTGATGATCGAATCCCAATCGACCCCCGGGAGATACTCAATTTGTTTTAAAATGCCTCTGGCAATGGGGCTACGAACAGTGATTCCAAAGATCATTTTGGGGAAGGTGATATCATCGATATATTTAGCTTCTCCGCGAAGTTTTTTTTCCCCTTCTTTCCGAAGCGCACTTTTTCCAACCCAAGTCACGTTCTATATCCTTTCAAACTTTTCCGTTGGTTGGCAAGGTAAAGATTTGGGCGATATGCGATTCGAACGCATGACCCCCAGCTTCGGAGGCTGGTGCTCTATCCATCTGAGCTAATCGCCCGAAAACTAATTCACCTTTTTCTTATTGTCTTTTCCTTTAGATGGGACTGATTTTTCTTGGGAAGCTGACAGTTTATTTAGATTCTTTGCACAGTCCCCGGTGTTGCAGGAAGAAGTGGTTTCTTCTGTTTTGGGCTGGCTTGAACACGACGCAACTAAACACAGTGAAAGTAATAAACTCAAAATCCGTGACATAAAAATTCTCCTTTTTTGGGATTATCTCATAAGAGTAAGTACTGTAAAAGCATCAACCGGCTTCCCAAGTTGCAAACCATATTTGCTAAAGTTACAATTCTTGTTTAAAAAATTAATCTAGAAAGGAAATCATATGAAGTTGCAATGGATTTTGGGGTTGGTTTGTACAAATTTGATTTTTGCAGCGCAGTGGGACATTGATAGTGCCCATGCCTCCGCTCGATTCAAGATACGTCACATGATGGTGTCCAATGTAAGTGGTGAGATTACGGGAATGTCAGGAAAGTTCATTGTTGACGATAAAGATCCTAAGAAAATGATTCTTGAAGGAACAATGGACATGAACACCATTAATACAAACAACTCCGATCGAGACAATCATTTAAAAGCGGCTGATTTTTTTGATGTAAAGAAATTTCCCAAAGCTACTTTTAAGACTAAAAGTGTGACTCAGGGTGAAGGTGATAAAGTAACTTTGGTAGGGGATCTGACCATGAGGGGCATCACCAAAGAAGTTACTATTGAAGGGGAGCTCACATCGGTTCTTAAAGATCCATTTGGAAAAATGAGAAGAGGGCTATCGGGAACTACCAAAATTAACCGTAAAGATTTTGGAGTGACCTGGAATAAAACACTGGATAACGGTGGATTAGCGTTGGGTGAATCTGTGGAGGTAGCCATTGAAATCGAGCTAACTCAGCCCGCCAAAGATAAAAAAGGTTAATTATTACAAGCGGTCAGAGATGAAACTCTGGCCGCTACTTCAAAATAGTCCAGACCTTGTCCCCTTCGACTTTTCTTATCTCAGCAGTGACTTCCATTTTTGGACTGGCGGGGGAAACCAAAGTATAAGTCGGTAAGTAATTATCTGTGTGTCCTAGCCAGACATCTGGATATTTTTTCGAAGGACGTTCGAGAATAATTTTTCTAGTTTTGCCAATTTGACTCTCCATAAAATGGAGATATTGCTGGTCGCTTAATCGACGTAAGGTTTCTGAGCGTTCGGCGATAATATTGTCAGGAACCTGATGGTCCAAAGTAGCCGCGACGGTTCCTTTTCTAGCGGAAAAAGAGAAGACATGAAGTTTGGTCCAGTAAGATTGGTTCAAGCAATCGATAGTTTCCTGAAATTCTTTTTCTCCTTCGCCCGGAAATCCTACAATAACATCCACCCCAATAAAGGTATCCGGACGAAGAGAATTAATTTTTTGAGTTACCTCAACAAACTCCTTCGCTTGATAAATCCGACGCATTCTACTCAAAACCGAATCGCTTCCACTTTGTAGGGCAATGTGAAAATGTGGGCAGAACCTTTCGTTTTTCTGAAATAGATCGAGAAGTTCAGTCGGAATTTCGAAGGGATCGAGTGAACTTAATCTGATTCGAGGGCCGTCCTTATCAAGAAGCCGTTTAATAAGTTCCACAAGATCGGTGTTTTGATCCCAGCCATAATGAGCTAAGTGGATTCCAGTGAGAACCACTTCCCTGAATCCCTCTCGATAAGCTTGTGCAACTTGGGCTTCAATGGTTTCAATTTTAAGACTTCGACTTCTGCCCCTAGCTTCAGGAATAATACAAAAACTACATCGGTAGTTACACCCATCCTGAATTTTTATGGTGGCTCGAGCATATCGAGATCCGGGAAAGTGTTCGGGCAAAAATCCTTTTGCTGGTTCTACTTGGTCTTTACCGATGTACTCTTTTTTAAAGGCCTTTTCGAAGTGATCTAAAACTTTAAATTTGTTTGCCGTTCCCACAACGAAGTCCACTTCTGGAAATTGCAGTAGAGAATCTTTCGCTACTTGGGCGTAGCAACCTACCATAGCGACTAATCCGCCTTGGTTTTGTCTCTTAAAACGGTGCGCTTGATGTCTCGCATCTCGATCAGCGTTTTCAGTGACTGTGCAGGTATTAATGACGTAAGCGTCTGCAGGAGCTGTTTCATCAACGATTTCGTAGCCCCGTTTTTTGGCCTCTAAAAAAAGAGCATCGCTATCGGTACTGTTGGCTTTGCATCCGAAAGTCTTAATGGCAATTCGCATCAGTGCACCGACAGACTTTCTATCCAGCCGCCACCCAAAGTTCTCGAACCTTCATAGAAGACCATAGCTTGCCCAGGAGTGATAGCTCGTTGCGGAATTTCAAATTTAACTTCGACTGAAGATTCATCAATGGGTGAAATTTCGACAGGACTTTCCTTGCTTCGGTACCTTATTTTCGCGTGGGCTTTTGTAGATGAGGAGATATTTACTTCATTGATCCACGACACATTTTTTACGATTGCACTTTTTCTGAAGAGAGCTGTTTCGGGGCCCACGACCACTTCATTGCTTTTTGCATTGAGGGCTAAAACATAGAGAGGGTCAAGAGAGTTCAGTTGTATTCCTTTTCGTTGACCGACTGTGTATTGATGAAGGCCTGCATGTTGTCCCAGGATTTTTCCATCGGCATTAACAAAGTTACCGGGTCTTAAAACTTCAGCAGGAACACGTTCTTCAATAAAATCTTTATAGCTTTTCCCTTGGACAAAACAGATTTCTTGGCTGTCAGGTTTGTTGGCGACTCTCAATCCGTACTCTTGAGCGAGGGCCCGTACCACAGGTTTTTCAAAGCTGCCCACAGGGAAAAGGGTTCGAGCAAGTTCAGCTTCTTTCATGGTGAACAAAAAGTAGGATTGATCTTTACCATCATCTCCACCTTTGTGGAGTTCATGGCGATTTAAATTGGAATTCCATTGAACGGTTGCATAGTGGCCCGTCGCCAAAAAGTCAGCGCCAAGGTCTAGAGCCCAATCCATCAATTTTTTGAATTTCACTTTTTCGTTACAGCGAACGCAGGGGTTGGGTGTTCGGCCATTTAGATATTCTTGGACGAAATCGTCGATGACGGCTTCATTGAAAGCCGTCTCCATATTGTTGACATAAAACGGAATGTCTAAGACTTCAGCGACTCTGCGAGCGTCATTTAAATCGCTTAAGCTGCAACAAGTTCCAAATTCGTTATCGATCTTTTCTGCCATGTCATGAAGTTGGAGAGAAATCCCGATGACGTTATATCCATTTTTAGCGAGCCAGCCAGCAGCCACACTACTATCAACTCCGCCGCTCATAGCGACTACGACTTTGGCCCCCTTTTTGGGTAATTGGTTTTGAATCATTGGGTTCACAACTTCTAACCTACTTGGAAATCTCTTTTGCCCCGTTTCTAGCACGAATTCTTGTCACGTGGGCAATCACTTTTTGAGCCACCAGTTCGACAGTTTCGATGGAGCTACTACGACCCCAGCTGAAGCGGACGCATTCTTTAGCTTCGGCCTCTGACATACCCATCCCCAGAAGGACATGACTGGGTGATATCGAGCCTGAGGAACAGGCTGAGCCAGCCGAAATACAGATACCATCGAGGTCTAAAGCTCCCAAAAGAACTTCCGAGGCAATTTCTTTGAAACGAATATTGGAAGTGTTTGGAATTCTTGGCTCTTTTATGCCTTGAACCGAAATACCATCGAGTCCATGTGCTAACCGTTTTTCAAAGTGGTCACGGATCGCTTTTAAGTCTATCGGTGTAGATTGGGATAGCATCTCTTCTGCAGCCCCACCGAATCCCGCTATCCCTAGAACGTTTTCGGTTCCACCACGTCTTTTGATCTCCTGAGAACCTCCGTAATGGGTGGAAACCAGCTTTATTCCTTTACGGGTCAATAGAGCTCCGGCTCCTTTAGGGCCGTAAATTTTATGTGCCGAGATAGAGACCAGATGAGCCCCACGGTAAAAGGAAGAATCCAATTTACCGAGGCCCTGGACTGCGTCGGTATGAAGTTGAGCAGAGTGTTTTTCACATAGCTCTAGAATTTGCGGAATGGGGAAGACAACTCCAGTCTCATTGTTAGCCGTCATGAGTGAGACTAAGTGTGGTCTGAATTGGCCAAGTAATTTTTCTAATTCGGCTAGGCAAATCTGGCCGTCGGGGTTAATTGGGATGTACTGAACTATCCCGCCCAATTTTTCAATGAGAGGGAGAGTATCTCGAATTGAGGAATGCTCAACTTTGGATGTTAGTAATCTAAAGCCCTGACCTATCTCAAAGGCTGTTCCCAATAAAGCCATTGTGTTGGCTTCGCTCCCACCGGATGTAAAGACTAAATCATTAGGATTAACACCAACCAAGGAAGCGACCGCCTCCCTTGATTTATTCAATAGTTCCAATGATTTGCGTCCCACCTTGTGGCTTGAGGACGGGTTACCCCAAAGTTCTTGAGCCTGGTTGATCCAGTTTCTAGCCCCTTCAGACAAGGGGGTTGTGGCATTGTAATCGGCGTAAATCATGGCTTTGACGCGCTACTCTAGCCTAAATTTACTTAAGTCCAAAGTGTAAAAGTGAGTTAAAAATAACACATTTCGACCGTGTCTTTTTTACCCTTTTGCAATAGAGTCCCCCCTATGTATTCACCGAAGGAAAACTCTGAGTTCAAGCGCCGACGTCGGGAAAAGATCATAGCGGCAGGGGTTTTCGTTACTATCATTATATTCACAGCGATTGAGGTTCACCTTCTCAAGCTTTCTTCGAAACTTCCATTTGTTAACAGCATATTCTTTTTCGGGCTCATGAACCTCAATGTCCTTTTGGTGATGGTTCTTTTGTTCTTAGTTTTTAGGAACGCTTTGAAGCTTATTTTGGATGAACGCCGGGGAAGGCTTGGGTCTCGTTTAAAAACACGCTTAGTCGTCAGCTTCCTTTTATTTGCGACTATACCGACACTATTTTTGTTCACCACTTCTGCTCTTTATATCAAGAGCAGTTTTGATAAATGGTTCAATGTGAAAGTTGAAGCCACCCTCCAGCGAAGTATTGAAGTTGTTCAGAATTATTACCAAACCACGGAAAAAAATGCCTCTCACTTTGCCAGAAAGATCTCATCATCTCTAGATGGTATTCCTTTAAGCGGTCAAAAGTTTAATAGTTTCTTGCAGCGGGCAAGGAACGATTATGGTCTTGATGCCATAGAATATTACGCTTCACCCCTCGCGACGCGAGTTGCTTCAATTTCTCCGGACAGAGCAAACGATATTCCGCTTGCGAGTTTAGAGACACTTAAGCGGACATTTTCTGGGGTAAATGATTGTAAAGTTCAGAACATCGGAGAGGGCGAATTAGTTCGTTGCGGTGTATTTTTGGGATCGGGTCGTGGAGCTTTGTTTGTCGACTATTTCATCCCAATGAAATTAGCAAATCAGTTAGCTGACATTCACATGACCTATTCGGATTACAAATTGGATAATCCGCTTAATTACCCGATCAAATCCACATACTTTTTCATTTTATCGATGGTAACCCTCCTTGTTTTGTTTGCCGCAACGTGGACCGGATTCTACTTGGCTAAAAGGTTAACGGGTCCCATCGAGGAATTGGTAAAGGGTACCGGTGAAGTTGCTAGAGGAAATCTTGATTATCACATCAATCTGACGGGGGGAGATGAGCTTGCGAAGCTTGTGGATTCATTCAACAGCATGACACGAGAGTTGCGTGATAACAAAAGAGATATTGAGATAACTCATTCTCGGTTAAGAAAATCAAACCAGGAGATCGAGCACCGGCGTAAATACATCGAAGTTTTGCTTGAAAATGTTCAGTCTGGAGTGGTTTCTCTGGATGAGCAAGGACTCGTTTCGATGGTTAATCCCGCGGCATCTCAATTACTAAAAACACCTGTAACCGAAGTGTTGGGCAAGCCCTATTGGGCAATACTTCCATCTTCACATCGGGATGAGCTTAGAGAGTTGCTGAGGGGAGTTTATGGATCTTCAAAGGCAATAAAAAGAGAGTTGCGAATACAAAATGCAAAAGGCCAGTGGGTAAACTTAATAGTTACTTTGAGTGTTTTGAGAGATGAGAGCAAAAAACAAATTGGTGTGGTTGCAGTTTTTGATGATGTAACTGAGATTCAACAAATGGAGCGAATGAGTGCTTGGAGAGAAGTTGCCAAAAGAATTGCACATGAGATTAAAAATCCTTTAACCCCTATCCAGCTTTCGGTTCAACGACTGAGACGTCGATATTTAGATAAAATTGAAGACGATGGAACTTTTGGTGAATCTACCGAAATAATTTTAAAGGAAGTTGATGCTCTTAAGACGCTTGTAAATGAATTCTCGTCCTTTGCTCGACTTCCAGAGATTCAAAAAAGTGTTGAAGACCTCAATGAGCTGATCCTAGAAGCGGTCAATTTGTTCAAGGCAGCCCATGATTCAATACAATTTAAAATAGAATTGGCTGAAAACATCCCATGTCTAGAATTGGATCCCTCCCAAATCAAACGAGTACTGATAAACCTTTTTGATAATGCGGTAGCTGCGATGGAGCAAAGGGGAATCATTGAAATACAAACAGAATTCGTGATGGACGGACAAGGCGTGCGACTTACAGTTAGCGACGAGGGCTGCGGTATTGAAGCGAATGCTTTTGATCAATTATTCGAGCCCTATTTTTCAACCAAAGAGGGAGGCACTGGCCTTGGGTTAGCCATCGTTCAGAGAATTATTGCAGATCACGGAGGCACGGTACGAGCTGAACCCAGGGAAAATAAGGGCTCTAGATTTATTATTGAGTTTCCAGAAAACGGTCGGGTCAAAGAAAGTAGAATTTCCCAAGAAACTAATTTTGCAAATTATCCCATTGAGGGGGAGAGCGGATCATGGTCTTAAAAAAAATTCTCGTTATTGATGATGAGGAAAATATTTTGGCTACACTCAAGGGGGTTCTTGAGGATGAAAAGTTTGTCGTTGAAACTGCAAAGAGTGGAAACTTGGGTTTGCAACGGCTGAAAAAATTTAACCCCGATGCGGTTCTTCTAGACATATGGATGCCAGGCGATGATGGTGTTGTGGTCCTAGAGAAAATTAAGAAGTCGTACCCTGATATTCCAGTGGTGATGATGTCTGGGCATGCGACTGTTGAGACAGCTGTTAAAACTATTAAGTTAGGTGCTTTCGACTTTTTAGAAAAGCCGATCCATTTTGATAAATTAATCCTGTTACTAAGTCATCTATTTGCATTGAAAGATTTGAAAGATGAAAATGAGTATTTAAAGCAGGAATTACAGTACGAGGATTTTATTATTGGAAGAAGTCCGGCGATGCTAAAGCTTAAAAAGCTTATTGAAGTTACGGCACCCTCAAATGGTTGGGTGATGCTACAGGGTGAGAATGGGACCGGTAAAGAACTTGTTGCCCGGGCACTTCATCAAGGTAGTCCAAGAGCTAAAGGTCGGTTTGTTGCAGTCAATTGCGCTGCAATACCAGACGAACTCATCGAAAGTGAGCTTTTTGGTCATGAAAAAGGGTCTTTTACTGGTGCTCACGATAGAAAAATCGGTAAGTTCGAGCAGGCTAATGGAGGAACTCTATTCCTAGATGAAGTGGGTGATATGGGATTAAAAATGCAGGCCAAAATTTTGAGAGCTCTGCAGGAGTGCACGATCCAAAGGGTGGGTGGAGATGAGTCTATTGATTTGGATTTGAGAGTCATTGCAGCCACCAATAAAGACTTAAAAAAAGCTATTAAAGACGGAGAGTTTAGAGAGGATCTATTTTACCGCCTTAACGTCATTCCTATCCAAGTAGCCCCACTTCGAGATCGTAAAGAGGATATTCCGGGTTTGATACAGCATTTCATAAAGCGGTATTCTAGTGGAAAAGTGAAAAAAATCAGTGAAAAGACCTGCGAAATGTTGGCATCGTATCTTTGGCCAGGTAATGTAAGGGAGTTGAAAAACTGGGTTGAAAGGGCTTGTATTTTGTCCAGAACTGACACAATTGACTCCGTAGAGATAGAAGATTGTGAGCAAGTTGTTACCCAAGACTTTTTCAGCGGGGAGGATAAATCTCTGCGTTCAGCTAGGGCTGTTTTTGAAAAACAGTTTATTGTTAAGATGCTCAATGAGAATGGTGGAAATGTTTCTAAAACTGCAAACACTATCGGTGTTGAACGAAGCCACTTGCATAAAAAAATGAAAGTGTATGGCATTGAGCCGAACACTACCAATTAACGAGGATAAATTATGACACAACCAGAACAATTTCATCGTCGCAAAACAAGAGAAATCAATGTGGGCGGGGTCAAAATAGGTGGAAATAACCCGGTCCGGGTCCAATCGATGACTACTCCTAAAACGGATGATGTAGTGGAAGTCGTCAAACAAATTCATTCTCTTGAAGCCGCAGGTTGTGAACTGGTGCGTGTGACTGTGAACAATCAAGAGTCGGCAGATGCTTTACCTGAAATTTTAAGACAGGTTCACATTCCGGTGATTGCTGATATTCATTTTGATTACAAAATGGCTTTAGAAGCGATGAAACACAATATTTCTTGTGTTCGTATTAACCCGGGAAATATTGGTGCGGAGTGGAAAACAGTAGAGGTCATTCAAATGGCCAAGGATACTGGAAAAGCCGTTCGGATTGGTGTTAATGCGGGCTCCCTGGAAAAAGCTCTTCTTAAAAAATATGGGCATCCTACGCCTGAGGCTTTGGTTGAAAGCGCTTTGAATGCAATTGAACTCGTGGAGAAACAGAACTTTTATAATTTCAAAGTATCCATCAAGTCTTCGGATGTGAGGTCAAACTATCGAGCTTACTCCTTACTATCTGAAAAAACTGAAGCCCCTCTCCATTTGGGAGTTACTGAGGCTGGGACCAAAAATTATGGTTCGATTAAGTCAGCGGTTGGTATTGGTAGTCTTTTGCTTGCGGGTATCGGCGACACTATTCGCGTTTCTTTGAGTTGCGACCCCGTAGATGAGATTACCGCTGGAATTTATATTTTGAAATCATTGGGACTCAAAAATGATGCACCTGAGATTATCTCGTGTCCAAGCTGTGGTAGGGCAGACATCGATGTTTATAAATTAGCGGAAGAGGTTGAGCGACGGGCGTTAGGACTTAAAAAGAATATTAAAATCGCTGTGATGGGCTGTGTGGTGAATGGGCCAGGAGAGTCCATGGAAGCTGATATCGGTATTGCGGGAGGAAAAGGCGAAGGGCTCGTTTATAAAAAGGGAAAAGCGATTAAAAAAGTTCCCGAATCGGAGATGCTTGAATACTTAATGAGTGAAATTGAAAGAATGTAATTATGGCCCAAAGAATAACTCCTCGAAGTGAAGATTTCTCCCAGTGGTATTCCGACGTGATTACTCACGCAAAATTGGCCGATTACAGTCCCGTGAGAGGGTGTATGGTGCTTCGTCCACAGGGTTATGCACTTTGGGAAGTGGTTCAACGAGAGCTGGATCGAAGGTTTAAAGAAACTGGGCATAAGAATGCTTATTTCCCTATGTTCATTCCCGAAAGTTTTATTAACAAAGAGAAAGATCATGTTGAGGGTTTTGCTCCCCAATTAGCGGTGGTGACTCATGGTGGAGGTAAAAAACTTGATGAACCTTTAGTGGTTCGCCCGACTTCAGAGACCATCATCAATGCTATGTACTCCAAGTGGATCTCTAGTTATCGAGATCTGCCGGTTTTAATTAATCAGTGGGCAAATGTGGTTCGTTGGGAAATGCGGACCAAACCCTTTTTAAGAACAATGGAGTTTTTGTGGCAAGAGGGGCATACCTGTCACGAGACAGAGGATGAGGCCCGCAAAGAAACTTTTAAAATGCTTGATATCTACAAGCAGTTTCTAATGAACATTTTTGCTATTCCAGTTGTGCCGGGTGAAAAAACTCCCAGTGAAAAGTTTGCAGGAGCTGAGCAAACCTTTTGTTTAGAGCTTATGATGCAAGATAAAAAAGCTCTTCAAGGTTGTACCTCTCATTATTTTGGTAATAAGTTTGCCAAAGCCTTTGATATCAAATTCCAAGATAGAAATGGTCAGCTTCAATTTGTTTATCAAACCTCTTGGGGACTTACCACCCGTGTGATTGGTGCTTTAATTATGACTCACAGTGATGATCAGGGGCTAGTTATTCCTCCCAGGGCAGCACCCACTCAGGTGATGATTGTTCCAATTACCCAAAAGAACAAAGATAATTCAGCGGTCATGCAAGCCTGTGCGCAGATTCAATCGACCATGAAGGATCTGGGTGTCTCCGTTGAGATTGATGATCGAGAGGGACAGAGTGCTGGGTATAAATTTAATGAATGGGAAGTCGCTGGAATTCCTCTTAGGGTTGAAGTGGGCCCTAGAGATTTGGCCAACGAGCTCTGTGTTTTCGCTCCTCGGGTGGGTGAAAAATTCCAAGTCCGATTGAGCGAAATTGCCTCTAAAACGACAGAGGCATTAGAGGCTCTTCAAAAAAGGCTCTATGAACGTGCTGCTAGATTTTTAGAGGACAACACCCATTTAGAGAATGACTACAAAAAATTTCAAGAGCGAATTGAAGGCGAATCCGGTTTCTACCAGATGCATTGGTGTGGAAGTGCAAAATGTGAATCCCAGGTGAAAGAGGAAACCAAAGCGACGATTCGTTGTATACCTTTTGCTCAAATCAAAGAAACGGGTAGCTGTATCTGTTGCGGTGCTTCATCAAACGGTAGAGTAATTTTTGCTAGGAGCTATTGAAAATTCGCTCGCTGAGTCATTGAATCCTGCTGAAGTGTGTGGATAGACCCCCAATTTTTGGTTATCCTATTATAAATGCCCAAATCTAAAATCATTATTCGGTTTTCCGCTTTTTTGTTCCTTATAACCCTCTCGAGCTCCTTTGGTGAAGTCGGGGAGCCATGTGCCAAAGTAGCGGGTCTTGTGGGGACCGCAAATTATAATGAGGGCTATTCCATCGATAATGGCCAAAAATTGAATCAAGGTTCCCAAATACAAACGGGCCTAAATTCAAGATTGAGATTGATCTTAAGAGACGAATCGATCATTGAAATCGGGGATAATACTCAGTTGATTTTGAGTGGTTGTGACAGCACTCAGAACATCGATAAAATCAATCTAGAGATTGAGTTTGGTATTTTACGTGCTCGAGTATCAAAGGATTTTAAGAACCAAAAAAGAGAGTTCAATATAAAAACCTCTACATCAGATTTGGCAGTTAAAGGAACTGAATTTTATGTGATTCGGCAACAGGAGACCTCGGGTCAAGTAGCCGAAAGAATCGCAGTCAGCGAAGGGCGAGTAGAAGTTAAATCCTTGTTCGAAGAAAGTAATACGACTCTTCTGGAAAAAGGAAATGAGGTTCGGTTTGAGGGTAAAATCGAAAACTCAAGAGGCAAGGTCAAGGTTGAATCCAACGGTTCACCTCAATTGAGCTCTTTCACGTCTTCTGAACAAGAGGAGTTAGAAGATTATTTTCAAGTCGACTATGGTACTTCCTCTGAAACCGAAGAGGAGTCTAATCGAGAATTAGATTCCAAAATTATTGATCAAAAAGACGAGAGTGATGAAAGCGGAATCGATTTTCAACATGAAGATGCCTTCATAGACAACGAAGACGCGATAAAAAGTGAGCACTATGTTAGGCGTGCTATTCTTTCGACCATTGTCAATACGACTGGTAAATTTGAATTTAACCGCGTTTACTTAAATCACTTGATGGGATTTAGTGCGATTTACCAACAGAAAAATGGTCCCATAAAATTTACAAAATACACCTCTGGGATGCAGGGACTTTCAGTGGGGTATGTGACCGGCAAGGGACATGCTTTTGAATTGGGTTTGGAGGCTTCCTCGGTTAGTAATTTATTTGCTGGCTATCGGTATATTTGGCGCCCTGAAACATTTTCAATGTGGCCATTCGCTGGGGTTGGAATCGGGACGGAAATTTCTTCCCTCAGGCTTTCACAGGGTCCGACCGAAGCTGAGAACTACGGTAGACTCGGAGGTATGAAACAGATGGGATTTGGGACCTTAGGAGTGCTGATACCTGTAGTTGAGGTAGGGATTAAAGCAGAAATTAGAGCGAATTTTTATGGCTTAGATCGAATGGTTTTGAGCCAGGGTTTAGGGCTGATTCTCTTTCTTTAAAACATGAATAAAAGACCCGGCATGATTGCGAATACGTAACGGTTAGAACTTTTGTAAGGAATATAAAGCTGGGCCTCTGCTTTAAGATATACGTGAGAGATGGGTAACATCGCAGAGACACTCGGAACAATATAGTATTTTTTCTGTAAATCCCCGTTTGTTTGGTCCCAATTTAAAACTTGGCGGTCTACTAAGAAGTAACTAGCTCCAATTCCCCCCATAAATCTGAAAGAACTATTTCGATCGGAAAATAGGTACTTTAACGAGCCCATCACAGCATTGTAGGCGAACATGTTGAACGAGCCTTCCAAGTACAGCTTTTCATAAACTCTGAAGGCTAGTTGTCCCGACATTAAGTTTGAGTTCCAATACTTGCCTTGCTTCCCTTTCGAAATGGCAGCGCCAAGGCCTGCAGCGATGTAAAAATGGCTTCTCGCTTCCCGGTTGACCAGTTCGAGCGATCCGGCGCTGGCGATATACCTTGGGATTTCAGATTGTAGAAAAGGTGGGCTGTCATCTCTTGGCATTTCATAGTATTGGTTTTTGATATAGCGATACAAAGTTCGTCGGATAAGTAGCCTTGTGTAATAGGTCGCCGCTTCAACATTCAAATCATATCGTGCAGAACTAGATAAGGGTTCAGTGTGGGCATAGATTTGATTGGGGGTTCTCTTATCGTAAAGATACATTTCAAAAGCATTGGTATTAAGAACCGATATGATGACAATCTCTGCATTTAGCTTAGCGATGGCCAATCTGAATGATTCTAGAGTAAGGCTTGGCATCGTTTGGTCTGTTTTTTTGACAGAAATTTCTGAATCGTACGATTTTATAGAGGTTTCAATGGTTGACACTACGGGTTCGACCGTTTTTAGATCTGTGTAGTTAATGGGTTTAAGTACGTAAATTTTTGCTGCATCTCCATCAGGCTTTGTCAGTTTGTTTATTAGAATTTTTCTAGCCGCCTGTTTAAATTTTTCTATTTTTAATGCTTCGACGGAGTTCAAGTTAGGATTTGGCGTAGAATCCTGACCCTCTTCAGCTCGAATTACCCCGCATGCGATTGATAGAGCGATTAAAGGAATCATCCAATTTAATTTTTGATTGCTATTTTTCAATCTAGTTGTCTCTAGGAAAATTTAGTTTTCAATATTATTTTCGGTAAAAATCTAAGGAGACTTGAATACTTATCGGTATTGGCAAGACAGCAAAGACTGGTTAAACTGTCATTATCAACATGAAAAGCTTTGACGCAACAAACAAAGTCTCTGGAATTGAATTGTTTTTATTCCCTTTCGAAGATTGTTCTGCAGCAAGTCTTGAAGCGGTGGGTAGAGAAGTCATTTTACCTAATGCACCAAAAAGAGCTGGAAAAAGTGAAAGTCGTATTCGGTCCTACTGGGCTGGAAGAGCGGCTGTTAGAGTTGCCTTTAAAAGGCTTGGCATCCAGGGGTTTATTCATCCGGAGCCTAATTATGGGTATCTTCAGGTGGTAAATTCTGAGCTTCAAGTTATTTCAGATCTATTCGTTAACATTTCTCACACGGATTCGATTGTAGCTCTAGCGCTGTCACCTTTTCCCGTTGGAGTTGACATTGAACTTGCTACTAGGGACGCCTCAAGAGTGATGAGTCGTGTGGCGACTGATTTAGAGAGGTCGCTAGCGAGCAGAGGAGTTTTTGCAACTAATGGTAGACCCTTAGATCCTAATATCGCACTATGGAGTGCGAAAGAAGCCGCTGCAAAAGCGGTTGGTTTGGGTATGAAGTTTGGGTTGAGTTGTTTTGAGATTCACTTTGCTAAAGACGACATTTATCGAGTTAAGAGTGATAGAGTGGGCCCTTTAAATTTAAAGTCTCCCACACTTATCATCGAGTCCTTCGATCCCTATATTATTTCTGTCTGTTCTGAGTTGGAAGTTATTCCTTCAGGAAGGATTGGTCGGAGTTTGGTAAGTTCCTTCGATCTCAATTGATGTATCTTTTTTCGCGTTTTTCTCGGGTTTTTCGGAACGCTCTAAGAGTTCTCTAAAAATTGAAGCCAAATCGATCCATGAGAAAACAGCCACGCTTGTCGAGCAAATGAAAACTGTCATAGTAAAGAGAACACCGTAAAGATTTACACTCGGAGCAAATCTCGAAATTCCCATTAAGATAATTAAGGTAAATAAAGTCATGAAGGTTCCCCAAAGGGCACAAGCTAATTTGATGTAATGATTTTTAGAGATCTTCAGTAAAAATAGACTCAAGGGAACTCCAAATGCTCTCACGGCAGATATCCATAGACTTAATTTTCCCGAACTTAGTGAGGATTCTAAGTTGAAAAAGCTTGGAGGAACCGCTGAGGCTCCCACACCCGCTAAAACCAATAAAAAAAGAGAAATAAATACAAGCATTTAACAGATCGCCTTTGTAACTAAATTGAAAGCCAAGCAAGTTTTAAGTAAAGGGCCTTGGGACTAAGAGTTAGATTGAAGTGCCCTTTCTCTCATGTTATCGGTAAAGTCTTGTACTTTTTAAAGTAAACCATGTTTTAGGTTGAAAAAGACGTTGAGAACGAGGGTTCATGAGTAAGCAGATTTTGGTTAATTTTAGCCACTACGAGACCAGGGTGGCTACCCTAGAGAATGGGGAAATTCGCAGTCTTCACATTGAACGCGAGGAAGACAAAAATGTTGTTGGAAATATTTATCTAGGCGTCGTAAAGCGTGTTCTACCTGGAATGCAAGCGGCTTTTTTGGAGTTGGGCCTTGAGAGAACCGCTTTTTTGTATGTGGATGACATCATCGATCAGCCGTTTGGTGGCGATTTTGATCTGCTAGAAGAGGATTCCAGTGGTGGAGCAGATTCTCAAGTTTCCTCGGAGCTTGGAGTTGATGATGAAGGCGAACCACTTAAAGAGAGCTATGATGAGGAAATTGAGTCTGATAGTGGTCGTCAGAAATGGGAAAGGGATGTTACAGAGAGCTCTTTAAAAAGTGTTGAGCCCTCTAAAGTATCACCGGAAGCTGCGGCAGCTTCGACTGAAGAAACTGAAGAGTTTTTTGAGAAGTCGCCAGAGGAAAGAGCTGAAGAACTTGTTGAATCAAGTGATGAAGAGGAAATCGACGAGGATGAAGAGTCGGTTGACGGCGAGGACGATGAGGTTCTTTTTGAGTCTGAAGAAGAAGACGTTGAGGTAGATGAAGCCGAGGAAGAAGAGACTAATGAAGAAGTCGACGATGAAGAAGATTTTAACCGCGAAGAATCTGACGTCAGAGCTGGGGTTTCTGTTAGTTCAAATGTAGAGAATAAAGAGGAACCCGCTGTTGAAACTTCTGAGGCTCAACCCGTAGAGAAATTACAGCCTGAACCTCACAGTGAGGGTGATGATGTAGGCAATCGCATTGAAAACCCTCAAGGCAACAGAGAGGGAAATCGTCCTAGAGGCCGACATTGGGGACGAGGACGTCGACCCTCATCCAGAAGAGACACCGATAGAAATGATCGAGGGCGCGACTCCTATGGCGCTAGAGATCGTCAGGGACGGGGTAGAGACAATCGAGATTATAATCGCGAGGATGCCTATAGAGCACCCAGTGATAGAGAGTCCTCATATCATCGTGAGGAAAGGGGACAATACCGCAGAGAATCCCAAGAGGATAGAGGGTATGGTCGAGGCAATGACCAAGGAAGAGAGGATTCCCGCCAGTTTCGAGAGAGAGAAAGATCTGACCGTGATAGGGATAGAGATCGTGACCGAGATCGAGACCGTGACCGAGACGGTGAACGAGATAGGGATAGGGATCGAGATCGAGACAGAGACCGGGATAGAACTGAATACAGAGACCGGGATAGAGGGCGTTCGTATAGAGCTCAGCCACGTGGAAATCGAGACAGAAATGATCGGGATCGTGGAACTAGAGACCGTAACGAGGGGGGCAGAAGGTCCCCTCGCAGGCCGCATAATCATGGGGGAAGACCCAGAAATAATCGAAGATTTCAAAAACGCCGAACTCGCGGCAGTGCTAACATTCAAGATCTTCTAAAAGAAGGACAGGAGATTCTTGTTCAAGTAGCTAAAGCTCCCATTGGCACAAAAGGAGCCCGGCTTACAACTCACATTAGCTTGCCTGGACGAAATCTGGTTTTAATGCCTACGGTTAAGCATCTTGGAATCTCTCGAAGAATTGAAAGTGACCGAGAGAGACGACGATTACGAGATATTTTCACTAAAAAACTCAGGCCTAAAGATGCCGGTTTTATCATTCGGACTGTGGCTCAAGGAAAAAGCTTCAGAGATCTGAAAGCTGATGCGGAGTACCTGCTAAAGACCTGGGCAAGAATTAAACGAGATTCGAAAAAGAAGAGAGCTCCAGCGCTCATCCACGAAGATCTTTCTCTTTCGATGAGAGCGGTTCGTGATTTTTTCAATGAGGAAGTCGATTCCTTCGTGATCGATAATGCGGAAGAGCATGAAAATGTGCTTCAGTTTATTGACCAGTTCATGCCGCAGTTAAAGGGTGCTGTGAAATTGTTCAAGGGACCTTCACAACTATTTGAACACTATGGTATCGAGGCTGAAATCTCTCGCGCCCTCAGTAAAAAAGTATGGTTAAAATCGGGCGGCTATCTCCTATTCGATCAATCGGAAGCTTTGACAGCTATCGATGTTAATACCGGTAGATATGTAGGGTCCAAAAGTCTTGAGGAGACCATTCTTAAGACCAACCTTGAAGCTGTTAAAGAGATTGCTTATCAATTACGCATCCGTAATGTGGGTGGAATTATCATTCTTGATCTCATCGATATGGAATCGATGGAAAATCGAGAAAAAGTTTACCATGCATTACAAGAGGCTCTTAGCGAAGATAAGTCCAGAACAAATATTTTGAAGATATCTGAACTCGGACTTGTTGAGATGACCCGTAAGAGAACTCATGAGGACCTAATACGGTATCTAACAGAAGCCTGTTCTATCTGTGAAGGCCGAGGCTATCATAAGAGCCGGCGTACAGTGTGTTTTGAGATCTTCAGAGAAATTGAAAAAGAAGCCATTTCTAACACTAAAAATATTGTAGTATTCGCAGCGCCGGCTGTTGTCTCTCGAATGGTGAATGAAGAGAAGAAACATGTGGCAATGCTAGAGGAACGTTTCGGCAAGAAAATAGCGGTTAAGCAAGATCCTCAATTCCATGTGGAACAATACGAAGTATTTGGTAAACACTAAATTACACAGGGATAATCACCTGAGAAGCAGGCGTGGCAAAAACCCTCGCCTGATTTTTCTTCCGCTACTTTTAAAAGCCCCTCAAGACTTAAGTAACCGAGCGAATCGGCTCCCACGAAGGCTCTAATATCTTCGATTGTGTTCGATGAGGCTAAAAGTTCCTTTTTGGTTGGTGTATCGATACCATAAAAACAGGGGTGAGAAGTGGGGGGGGCCGAGATTCTTAAATGAACCTCTTTAGCTCCAGCATTTCTTAAGTGCTGGATAAGCTTTTTTGAAGTCGTACCCCGAACTAAACTATCATCAACCACTACAACACTTTTTCCGTTAATAGTTTCAGCGACAGGGTTGAGCTTTAATTTGACTCCAAAATCCCGAATAGATTGTCGGGGCTCGATAAAAGTTCGTCCAATGTAGTGGCTGCGAATAATTCCCATCTCAAACGGCAATCGAGCCATTTCTGCATATCCGATGGCGGCGTAAACTCCAGAGTCAGGAACTGGAATTACCATATCAGCATTCGGAGCAGGTTGTTCTTCGGCTAGCCGTTTACCCAAGTTTTTACGAGTTTGATAAATACTACTTCCATAGACCACGCTATCAGGTCTTGCAAAATAGACCTGCTCGAATACGCAGCGTTTCTGCTCGGTAGGCCTGAAAGGATGAAAGGATTCAGTTTTAAAATTATCGTTCAAAGAGACAACTACCATCTCCCCCGGCTTAACCTCTCGAATGTACTTCGCTCCAATGAGATCAAAAGCTGTACTTTCGCTGGCAAAGACCGGCTTATCCTTAAGAACCCCCATTGCTAAAGGGCGAAAGCCGTGGGGATCTCTAATTGCGATAAGATATTCATGATTCAGTACTAAAAGAGAATAAGCGCCTGAAACTTGCTTCAAAGCGTGAATCAGTGCTTTAACTAGATTTCGTTCCTGAGATTTTGCGATCAGGTGAAGAATGACTTCAGTATCGGCAGTTGACTGAAAAATTGAGCCGTCCTCTTCGAGTTTTTTTGTAAGTTCAGCCGCGTTGACCAAATTTCCATTGTGAGCAATGCTTACCCAGCCAATAGAACTCTTCATGATGACTGGTTGTAAATTTTCTGAAGTGTTACCTCCTGCAGTCGAATAACGGTTGTGACCGATTGCTGAAAGGCCTTTGAGTTTTTCAATCACTTGAGCTGTAAAAACATCTCCGACCAGCCCCCTTTCCTTGTGAATGAAAGGTTCTCTTCCGTTCGTCGAGACGATTCCTGTTCCCTCTTGCCCTCTGTGCTGGAGCGCATGAAGGCCTAGATAGGTTAGATTAGAGGCTTCTTCAGCTCCGGAAATTCCAAATATTGCGCACATAAGTTACTTCCTATTTGAAAAACTTATCCCATCGATGATTCCATCCCTTTTTCAAATCAGGAATGTTCGATGAAAAAATTTGGGCCCCACCTTGTCGGATAGTGAACAGGCTTGAGTCTGTAGTGTTTCCAATGTGGGTAAATTTAACTCCGGCTTGGCTCGCGGTATTTTCAAGATCCACCCTCTCAATGGGTTCATAAGCAATTAATAGCCTTGGGATTGTTTCGCCAAATAAAAAGCGATCTAGATCTGTTTCCTGGGGAATCAAAATTTCAACTCCAGTACATTCAAATGGCGAGTGAAAAGCCATTTCGAGAGCAGTGCAGACTAATCCGCCGTCTGAGATATCATGAGCAGCATGAATAATTTTTCTTTTTCTCAAGCGTTGGCAGAATCTTAGCATCCTTTCAAGCATAGCAAGATCGGTCTCTTCGGGCTGCCCACACTCTCGCTTAAACCAACTGGAGGCCATTAAACTTCCGCCGAGTCCCCCCTCGGCAGGGCCCACAAGTGCTATTTCAAGTTGCGTGCTGTAAAAATTTGAGTGCGGAAGAGGAAGTTTATCATCAATAATTCCTACCATTCCAATCATTGGCGTAGGATAGATGGGTTTCCCATCGGTTTCGTTATAGAAGCTTACATTACCTGAAATGACTGGAATTTTTAAGGCCTCACAAGATTCGGAAATTCCCTCGATTGATTCAGAAAACTGCCACATGACTTCCGGGTTTTCCGGGCTGCCAAAATTCAAACAATCAGTGATCCCAATAGGCTCAGCCCCTCTGACTGCAAGATTAATTGCGCACTCTGCAACTGCCCTTCGCCCACCTTCTCTTGGCCACAACCAGCACACTCTGGGATTGCAGTCAGCTTTCATAGCGAGTCGAACTTCTCTCTCACCCATATCTCTAATACGTATGACAGCAGCATCGTCTTGAGTTCCACCCACAGTTCGGTTTCCCACCATGGAATCATATTGCTCAATGAGCCTCTGTGGGTTCGAAAAATTGAGTTCCTCCATTAGTGATTGAAATTTGGAGTTAAGAGTCGCGACTAGCATTTTATTTCGATCTAAAAACCAACGTTGTTTCAAGTCCACCGGAGGACTTGACGGTCGATCGGTGAGCAGGGGTTCGGTGACCAAATCTACAGGAAGATCGACAACAGTGTTTCCCCTTAAAGTCATTTTGACTCTATTTCCGCTTACGACTTTTCCGATTTCCTCAGCGTGCAGATCCCATTTTTCATAAATGTCTTTGAGGGGCTTCAATTTTTCGGGTGAGGTCACTAAAAGCATTCGCTCCTGGGACTCAGAAAGTAGTAGCTCAAATGCGGCCATCTCAGGCTCTCGAGTAGGAATTTTATCCAATGAGATTTCCAAACCTGAATTTGCTCGATGAGCCATTTCAAAAGAAGAAGACGTTAACCCAGCAGCACCCATATCTTGAATACCCACAACGACTCCAGATTTCATGGCTTCAAGTGTGGCTTCGAGTAGCAGCTTTTCAGTAAAGGGATCTCCGACTTGTACTGTAGGCCGCTCAAGCTCCTCGTCTGAAGAAAACTCTTTTGATGCCATGGTCGCCCCGTGAACTCCATCCCGGCCAGTTTTCGCTCCCACATAGACAACGAGATTTCCAATTCCCTTCGCATAGCCCCGGTAGATCTCATCCGTTTTAACTATTCCCAATGCGAAAGCATTGACTAGAGGATTACGAGTGTAAGAGGAGTGGAATAGGGTTTGTCCAGCTACTGTGGGTACCCCGACACAGTTTCCATATTCACCAATTCCTTTGACGACTCCTTTGATGATAGTGGCTGTCCTTTCAAAATCAAGACTGCCGAAGCAAAGGGCGTTCATCGAAGCAATGGGTCTTGCACCCATGGTAAAAATATCTCTGAGAATACCACCGACACCGGTGGCGGCTCCTTGATAGGGTTCAATAAAAGAGGGATGGTTGTGGCTTTCCATTTTAAAAGCAACGGCCCAGCCATGGCCAATGTCTAAAATGCCTGCATTTTCTCCCGGGCCCTGAATTACTCTTTTTCCCTGCGTTGGAAACCGCTTAAAGAATTTTTTGGATGATTTATAACTACAATGTTCACTAAACATCGCCGAAAAAATACTAAGCTCGGCAAAATTGGGAACTCGTTTGAGACTTTGACAGACATGTTGGTATTCAACCAGAGAAATCCCGAGTATTTCTGCCAATTCGATTGTTGAAAGGGTTAGATCTGAGATTTTGGCAGTCATGATTGAATCCCTAGATATGTCTTTAGTGAGTCCCAAATTTTGAGGCCATCCCTGGATCTCAAATCACTGGCTCGCTCAGGGTGCGGCATCAGTCCAAAAACATTTTTATTTCGATTACAAATTCCAGCAATATTGTGAGTGCTTCCATTAGGGTTGTTTCGATAGGTCATCAGAATCTGTGAGTTCTTTAAAAGCTCTTCATACCCCTGATCGTCAATGATGTATCTACCCTCGCCATGTGCAATGGGCAGAGAAAGCAATTGGTGTTTTTCTGTTTTAAGGGTCCATGGATTATCTGATGCTTCGATTTGGACAGATACATCGGTGCATATGAAATTTAAGTTGAGATTTCTTGCTAGAGCTCCCGGTAGTAATCCGGATTCACAAAGAATCTGAAAGCCATTACAAATGCCAAGAACGAGGCCGCCCTGGCTAGCAAATGCTTTTACTTTATCCATTATTGGCGAACACGATGCCATGGCCCCGCATCTAAGATAATCTCCATAAGAGAATCCGCCAGGAAGAACAATTAATTTAAATGAACTTAAATCTGGAGATTCCTTGTGCCAAAGCCTCCCGACTTCAAAGCCTCCGACCCTTTGGAGACAATCCACTACATCACTGTCGCAATTACTTCCTGGGAATGTAATGACTCCAACTTTCATCAGTCTAAGATCTCAGGTCGAAAAGATTCAATGACAGGGTTTGCCAGTAACTTTTCGCACATTCGGATCACATCCTTTTTGGCCTCTTCTTTCGTCGAATAATCTACTTCTAGGTCGATGACCCGTCCGATACGAACATTCTTAACTTTATGAAACCCCATTTTTTTTAGAGATTCCCCGACGGTGTTACCTTGTGGGTCAAATACAGAGTCTTTATAGAAGACATGGATTCTAGCTTTCATAAGCTTGCCTCGAAATAGTTTTGGAGCCGTTTTGAAACCTCGAAATAAGCTTCATCGACACCGCCTAAGTCCTGTCGGAATCGATCCTTATCCATCGGCTCCCCGGTGGTTTTGTCCCACAGACGACATCCATCCGCGGTAAATTCATCTGCGAGCAAAACATTACCAAGACTGTCTCTTCCAAACTCTAGTTTAAAGTCGATAAGTTCCAGACCGATTTTACTAAACACTTCGCAAAGTAACTGATTCACTTTTCTGCTTTGATCGATCATGGTTTCGAGTTCCAAAGAGCTGGCCCATTTGAAGTGATAGATATGGCTTTCAGCAATTAGAGGATCCCCTAGCGCATCCGATTTATAGAAGAACTCGATCAGGGCTGGAGTGAAAACATCTCCTTTGCTTATAGCCAGTCTCTTACAGATACTTCCAGCCGCACGATTTCTAACAACAACTTCCACGGGGATGATCTCAACCTTTTTGCACAGCATCTCTCGATCTGAGACATGACTGACGAAGTGGGTTTTCACCCCTTTTTTTTCAAGATACTGAAATAGAGCCGAGGAAACCTTATTGTTAATTGGTCCTTTGTTCTTAATTGTTCCTTTTTTTAGGGCATTAAAAGCTGTGGCATCGTCTTTAAAAAACTGAATGACATGATCCGAATTATCAGTCGAATAGAGAATCTTAGACTTCCCTTCTCGGATCGGCGTTGTTTTTTTAGGGGTCATTGGTTTAGGACCTTTTCGTATAAATAATCTAAGTGTTGGAAGTAACAATGGGGATCAAAAAGTTTTTCCAGGTCTGCGGCGCTTTCTTTTCCAAGAATTGTTTTAACAGAACTATCGCTTTTGAGAAGCAAGAGCAAAGGTTGTTTAGTATCCAAAGCTAGCAACGCATTTTTTTGGATAATGGCATAGGCCTCATCTCTTGAGCAGCCCCTATCAATCAAAAGTAATAAGGCTTTTTGAGAAAATACCACGCCATGCAATTGCTCTAAATTCGATTTCATTTTATCCGGAAAAATTTCAAGATTAGAAAGCAGTTGATTAAGTCTACCGAGCATGTAATCGGTCAAAATATTGGCATCAGGAGCAATGACTCGTTCGACAGCGGAATGG
>Ga0214923_10001480_pt1 | contig 33252 bp, 26 predicted proteins | sample LL1510_MetaG_FD_177993 | JGI IMG/M metagenome (GOLD analysis project Ga0214923, IMG submission 177993) | Freshwater microbial communities from Lake Lanier, Atlanta, Georgia, United States - LL-1510 | ecosystem: Environmental > Aquatic > Freshwater > Lake | place: USA: Georgia | collected...
AAGAAAAAAAGGCGATAAAGGTAGCTAAAAGTGAAACAAACAAAGTTAAACCAAAAATAAAAAAATTAAATAAAAAACTACAGTTAGTTTCTGAAATAGATGCGTCAGATGAGATTTAAACGATTTAGAGCAACGCGTATTTTAAATGCCGACCTTTATTAGTCCTTATTAGTCCTTATAAATCTTTAATGTTCTTCTTTTGTTATATTTCTTTTTATTTGTTTTATTTTTATAGTAATCTTTATTATAAGCATAAATAAAGTAATTTTTATAATTTTCTTCTTTTATTTTGTTTATTGATGTTTTTACACTTTTTTCTAATTTTATAAATGTATTTGGTTTATCTAATTTTACATAATGTTTCATCTGGTTAAAAAACTGCTCTATACTATTCAATCTTGGATGATAAGGACAAGTATAAACTAAATAATTTCCACTTTCTTTTATTATTTGTTTGGTAGTTTCCTTTTTATGTATTTGTCCGTTGTCTAAAACAAATAATTTACCTTTTACTTTATTACATATCTTCTTCAAGAAATCATTAAATCTTTCTGAATTTACTGCTCCATTTTGGTATAATTCAGATGCTATACATTTTTTATTATTTATTGCTACTACCAAAGAATATTTTTTGAATACTTCATTATTTGTTGTTTTCTTTACACATCTATCGCCTAAAAATGCTCTACAATAGTTATGTGTAAGTGATGTGCTAACAGAAGTTTCATCAATAGAAATTATGTCTTCTAACTTGAATTTACTTATTACATCAAAAAACTCTTTTAGTTCTTGTTTTTCATCTCTAATATTGCCTCTATAAGTTTTTGGAAAATGTTTGAAAGTTGCTCTCTTTCTGGTAATATTATTATCTCTAATAATATCTGATAAATATTGTCGTGATATATCTAATTTTGGAAATTTTGTTTTGAGTAATTCGTGTAAAAAATTCATTTGTATATCGCTATGTTTTCGTAAGGTTTCTTTGATAAATTGTATATGTTGTTTTTCTAACTTGTAAGACCCTAATTTTCTTGTTTTTTTATTCACATTTTTACTTTTATCATATCTTTCAACCCATCTTTTCAAACTTCTTTCACTACATTCAAAAACTTCACATACCTTAACATAATTATTTATTTTATGATAATAATTAACTGCTTTCAACTTCAAATCTGGTGTAAATTGTTTAGTCATTTTATATTATAATTTTATTATTTATTATCATATATTAAACATTCGTTTTCATATTTATGTGCTTTTCTATGTAAATTAGAATTACATTTTTTACAATTATATGTAAACCCCTGTGAATAATTATAATCTCCATCAGCGTCTCTTCCTATTGAACTTGTGATAATAAACAATATATTACAATTATCACATTCAAAATATTCCATATATTTTGAAGGTTTTCCATATCCAAATTGTAAATAATCACAACAATCTTCATCATTGTTTAAATGGTCACCATTTTCATCATAATCGTCAGATTGTGGGTCTATATTTAATCGTATTATTTTCATTGAGGGTTTTGGTTCAATGCTATTATTATTGCATTTTTCAATATGTTTATTACTTATTTCATTTCTATCAACATTTGAATATTTTTTAACTAATTCTATATTGTTTTTTTCAATTAATTCTAAATCTAATATCCATTTAAATTTATTTCGTTCTCTCCAAATCTTGTATGCGTTTTGTATATGCTCTTCAATTTCTTCAGTATTAAATTTTCTTACATTAATTAAATGTTCTCTTGCTTCATTTTCACAACCAATAATTTGTGCTCTTCCAAAATGAGTTACAAGATGACATTTTTCACATAATGCTATAATACGCATTAATTTTTGAGTTTTTCTTTCTGTATCATAACTCCATCTTTCATGTGCTTCTAATTTAATAGAACTATTTTTTGTGTCTAAATTACAACATTCGCATTTATAATTTACACGTTCATATATAAATTTTCTCAATTTATCCCAACTACTGCCCTTTATACTTGTTCTAACATTTGTAAACCAACAACTTTTAGGGATTAAATCAATAAACAAATCATTCCCTCCAAAAGTTCTGTCCTCACCAACTAATTCATTTATTTCTGTTAATTTTATATAAACGCAAGATGTTTTTCTATTCATATGATTTGAATATTTACTCTTATCACTAAATATTTTATTACATTTATTGCATTCATAAGTTATTTTAGTTTTATTTAAAGAATTCATAATACAGTAAAATAGTTATTATTTTATTAATATAAAATATATATTTCAATTTTTTTTTTAACGCACTTAAAAATATATTAATATGTTATAATTATTAACAAAATGGAAAATAATATTGATTATAAGCGTTTATATGAATTATCTATTATTGAAAAAGAACAAATATTAACAGATAATCAGAAAAAACAAGAAAAAATTAATGAACTAACTGAAGAACTAAACTCATATAAGATTGAAAATTATAATAAAAAAACATATTATCAAAAAAATAAGGAGAAAATTATTGAAAAGGTTAAGGAATATAATAAAAATTATGTAAAAACACCAGAACAAATTAAAGAATATAACAAACGAGCATATGAAAAAAGAAAGGCAAAGAAATTGGAAGAACAAAATTAAGAGAAATAATTATTTAGGAAAATTTATTAAATAAATAATTATTTAGGAAAAGTATTTAGAAATATTTTCTTTACATATATTATAAAATGAAATTGGAAGAAAAACCGCCAGACCCTTCCGAACAAGTTTATAGGATTATTAAGTGTCCTTTGAAATGTGTTTTGAAAAAATATGATACATTACATCCTATTATTGAAAAGGCAGTTATGGATATGAATGAAATTGTTATTTTGTCTTATCAGTTTATTCGTATGTATTTATTAAATAAATTTAATAATAAACAAGATTTGCCTACTATTAATAAGCAGTTTGTTTTAGATGTAATAAAAACAATTAGTTCCCCAAATACGAAAAGAGGACAAAAAACAAAGGAAGATAATATCAAAAATGCTACTGGAAAATTAGATATGAAACAATTTTATAATGAAGAATTTTCTAAATTAGTATCTTTAAGTGAAACTAAAAAACCATCATATTCAAACAAAACGCATATATTAGCAATTACTGCGAATGAAATGATTACTTGTATCAATACAAACATATCTACACATTTTATAAAGCATTTATTCAAATATATTAATTGTTTATTCAAAGAACCAAAATCATTAGAAATCAAGAAAGAAACTGATAAGGAAAAGCGTAAAGAACTTTATAAAGAACTCAACCAAGAAATTCGTGATTTGAAAAGTGATTTAATAAATAATAAAATAGAAAACTCAAAAGAAGAATACCATAGTTGGATTAGAGAAAATAAACATTTATTATTCCCAACTAAAATAAATAAATCAGTTGCCTATGATGTAAAAGCAAATCCAGAAAAATATATCAAATATTCTTTTTATATTAATAAGAAAATAGAAGAATTATGTAAAAGACCTTACCAAGTTATTCCACAAAGAAATAATATTGTCCCAAAAAGTATAACATTAAACTCTAATGGTATTATTGATTTGATTGATGATAAGAAACAAACTATATTTCAATACAATAAAAGTGAGTTAGTTTTACACGCAAAGAAATACCAAAAACATATTTGGAGTAAGATATTGAAACTGGAAAAGAAACCTATTTTTAAACAGAAAGAATATATTTTTTACAACCAAATTATTACTGATGGTTTTAGTTGTTCTCTATTATTTATTTTGAAAAAATACAAAGATAAAGTATTTGGCGATAAATTACCAAAAATAAATGATGAAATGGAATTTATCAAATTGGAAGATTTATCAAAGGACAAATGTAATGAATATTTAACGGATAAACACAAACTAGTTTCATTAGACCCTGGTAAAATTAGACCAATTACGATGATTGATGAGAATAACAAATTTTTCAAATATACTGCTTGTAGAAGAAGGTTTGAAACATATACCAAACGAAGCAATTACATTATTTTACAAGAAAAGAAAAAAAATGGTATTATTGAGAAAGAAACAAAATTATCTAATTACAATTCAAGAACTCTAAACCAAGACAAATATTCAAATTATATAACAAATAAAACAATATTAAATAATGAGTTAAAAGAATTTTACCAAAAACCTTTGTTTCGTAAATTAGCATTTCGTAGATTTATCAGAACCAAACAAAGTGATGTTAAATTATTGAATGAGATTGAAAATACATATCTTACCAAAGAAGAAATAAAACAAGGAAAAAAGATTATTATTTTACACGGAGATTATAGTAGAACAACTCAAATGAAAGGTTGTATTTCTACACCCAATATTGGTATGAAAAAAATATTATTATTAAGATTTGATATTGTAGAAGTAAATGAATTTAATACCAGTAAGTTATACAATAAAACTTTGAAAGAAATGGAAAATGTATGTGTTAGAAGAAAGAAACATAAAAAATTACTCCACGAAATACTAACTCCAAAAGAGGAAACCAAATGTCGTATATTCGTAAATAGAGATGTAAATGCTTGTAAAAATATATTATTGCTTGGAAAATGTTATTTAGAAAGTCAAATGAGACCAGAACAATTTACAAGAAAAACAATAATTAAGGAAAAGGTTAAGAAACCAATAAAACAATCAATAAAAAATAAATAGTTGTTTCATTAAGGTAGTAAATGAAATAACATTAGATGGGAATTTGCGTATCTACCATAAAGTAAGCAAATGTTAAACCCATTATATAGAATTTAGTTTATCCTCCTTTAAGGAGGAAGCACTCGTATTTTTTTTGTTGATTAAGTCGGCATTTAAAATACGCGTTGCTCTAAATAATTTCATAAAGTATGAATAACAAAAAATAAACTTAAATAAATTATATAATATATAATATTAGTAATCTAATGAGTTATTATATATTACATAAAACTAATAATATAATTGATATAAAACCGTTAAGCGACATAAATAACGAAACAATTGTGCGGCCTTATATATCGGATAGTCTTTTTTTTTATTATAATAAAATCTATAATGAAATGCATAACGAAATAAAAAGACAAATAGAATATTTAAACGAAACAGACATCTCATTTAATTTATATAAAGAAATAAGTAAACAAATAAATCCTTATGAATATTTATTTTCAAAAGTTCCTGGGTCACGATATTCGGTAAGTAAATTAAAACCGGAAACAAATATATTTTATGATTTATTGGAAATCTATTCGACATTAAACATATTAGAATTATTTAAAACCAGACAGATGAATACACTTCACATATCAAAAACAGCAAATGATTCAGTAGAATGTTTTGAGATGCTTAGAGAGAATCCGTTAGATTGTATTAGAACGGCTAATAATATTAATGATGTGATAATAAACGATTTGGGAAATAATAAATATGATTTATTGTATTATGAAACAACTGATGACAATATAAATATTTATGTAATAAGTTTAATAGAAATAATAATGATTATTTTAAAAAACCAAGATATAAATGGTGTATCTATAATTAAAATAAGTCATATATTTTACAAACCAATAGTAGAATTAATATATTTATTAAGTTCGTTGTATGAAAAGGTGTATATAATAAAACCTAATACGAGTAATATAACAAGTTTTGATAAATATATTGTATGCAAAAAGTTTATTAGCGAGGATTTAAGAATAAAGCAAAATAAAATAAATTATTATAAATTATTTGTTTTATTAAAAAAGTTGGATAATAAAGAAATAGTTTCGATAATAGATTATGATGTGCCTTATTATTTTAAGAGTAAATTAAATGAAATAAATATAATAATAGGTCAACAACAATTGGAAGCATTAAATCAAATTATATATATTTTAAAGGAAAAAAAGAGAGAAAAAATAGAAACTATAAAAAAAATAAATATACAAAAATCAGTGAATTGGTGCGAAAAACACAAAATTCCTTGTAATAAATTTAATGATAAAGCAAATATATTTTTATCTATTAACAAAGAGTATGTTTCTCTCACGGATGATGTATATTAATAAGGTGTTGAACCTGACGTAGTATTATATGTATTCGGTGATTGTGAAAAATGATTAGAACTTGAAATATTTCTCGGAAAATTACGATATGGGCTGGGTTGTGATGCGGGAACTTGAAATTGGGGAAGTGTTTTATAATAACAAAGTTTTTTATTTTGAAAACGATAAATAGTGGGGTTATTATATCCAGGTGATTTATTTTTAACTAAATTCTCATAATTATTTGCGTTACCTGCATATAATTCATTAGCAGTGATTAATTTTTGTCCGGTGTTATTATAATTTTGTATAGATGCTGCATTGGTCGATATAGTATCTACGTTTAATTTTAAGTTTCTAGTAGAACTATCCACCGCCCCCTGTTTTGCATATTGATAGTTATTTGGCTTATAAACAACTAATTGACACCCAGACGGATTAGAAGGTCCAGATAAAGGCATACCCCAATAAGGATTATTAATATAGTTTGTAAATACGTCAATAGCTAAATTTTTCTCTTCTGTAGGTAACCCATTTAACCAATTAAAAAACCCTTGTAAAGTATTAATATTAAGAGTATTAAATAAATTAATTTGTTCTTGTGTTAAAATACCTTTATTTAACATAATAGAAAGCATTTGAGTTATCATAGCATTTTCAGTAGCGTCATAAATTTCGGCATTTGGTTGACAATTTGCTAAATAAGTATTCGTTAATGAAAGCGGAGCGCCTGGTTTAACAGTTTTATTATCAACTGAAATATAATATGGGTTTGATTGATAGACAGAATTATTCAATGTTTTATATGATAAAAAGTTAAAGGCTTTTTGTTCGTATGTCTTACACCTATTTTGTAAATATTGTTTATGAGTAGTGTAATAATTTTTATTTAAATTAGTGCTAGCATAAATAGCTCTTCTTTTTGCTTTATATTCTTCGTTACAACATAACACACGATTTTGTGTGGTAGCTTCAGGATTATCTGTTAGATAATAATTATTAGGATAATGGTTTACAATGAGTGCAACACCATTACATGTTTTACAATCAATTTCTAATTGTTTAGGCTCATTTAATTCAGAAAGCGGATTTTGTTTTACGGTGTATGCGCCAGGTTTATCTTGTAATTCATTAAGTAACCCAGAACCTCCGAAGCCTCCACCGAGAGATGTGCCTTTACTTGATGCTACAAATCGATTCATATTATAATTAATAAGTGCCGCTTCATCGATTGTAATAGGTATATTTTGATTATAAGGATCTTTAGTAATTAAATTATTAGCACTTATAGGTGTTGCAGGAATAACTCTGCCTTTTCTAAAATGTTTAATAGGTCTGGCCAATCCGAAACCAGTCTGAAAAACATTTCCTGGGTCTTTATTTGTTAAAGGTCGAATATGTCCTGATGCAATACCTACAGGATTACTTTGTGAGCCGGTACCTTTCCAAGGTAAATATTGTTGATTAAAATAAGTACTATGATGATTATATCCTGAAGCAGGCATAGCCCCCCTCATACCTTGTGGAAAAAAAGCAGTTGACATTTATAGTATATATATAATAAAATATAAAATAATGGTATTTCCATATTTATATATGTTTTATTTATTTCATTTTTTAAATAAAAATACTTATATAATATAATGTTATCATTTATAACTCTATTGTGTATTTTTTTTATAATATTAATAAGTTATCAAATATTGGAAAATATGAATATTATAGAAGGGTTAACTGATTATAAACCATATGATACAAATAATCCCGCTAATGTAATGATATTAGCACAACAAAATGCCGGAAATATAATAGTATTAAAGCAAAAATTAGACGAATTATTAGGTTTAAATAAAGAGGTACAAGATTTAAGCAATAATTATGTTTCTCTCCAAGACCAAGTAAATGGTTTAGTAATGGCCCAACAACAATATGCAACACAGTTAACAGGTGGCACTACTCAGCCCCCAGTGATTACAGGTGCTATAAGTTCTGACCCGTCGACAAGTTTGCCATCGTGAAATCGGCAAGTAGTTTAACATCAAATTTATTTTCTTTAACTTAAATAAATATATTTGTATAATTTAAGTAAATGTCTAATTTATTTCAAGATGTATTAAACGATGCCAATGCAGTTGAACGAGAGTTATTAGGACCCGCATATCCTTATTATAAAAACATAAAGTCTCCAAGTCAAATTGGAATGTCAGATAAAGGTAGTATAAGTGCATTAGCTAGTGACATAAATGGGTTAATTCAATATGTAGAAGTTTTAGTTACAGGAAACAGTAAGGCGTCTTCGACCGGTGGCCCTTTAGGAAATAAATTTTTTTTGAAAACGGGGGCAAAATGTAAAGATATTACGACAGGAAATCAAGTAGACCGATATATTTATATTGACAATGTACCAGCCGGTAATATACCATTCATCTCTCAAGGTTTAGGAGTTAATTTTTCAGAATATAAGGGATTAATACCAGGTGCGATGGGTAATTTAAACGCATTAAATCCATTTGCTATAACTCAGGCTTTTTTAGCGGGTAGTGTACCTGATTGCCAAGAATTAACAATGGAAACAATATCTGTCGATAATGTAAAGTCAACAGAAACAAATTATGTGACTTTAGTAGATATAAAAAATATGGACCCATGTATATTTTCAAATAGAAGAAATCCTATTTCCGGCAAGGGGTGTCAAGAAACCTTTCAATTGAGTGTTGCAAATAATGCTGCTCCAATAAAAATGTCAAGTGACCCATTGGTCCAAATTTATTATAGTAGTTTAGCCTTGATCGGTATATATATATTAGCAAAATTGATGGACAAATAATATACAAATAATTTAAAGAATATCAATATAGTTTAATTAAAAATATGATCGAACAAATAATTGATAATGAGGGAAAGAAAATACGATTTGTATTTACAAATTCTCATATATATAATTATGCGGATTCATACATTGAATCTTTTGATAATGAAATTATACTTAATTTTTTTATAAAATATTATCATGACGAAAAAAAAAGAGAAGTTTTTAAAGAAATAATAAAGGATTTTAAGTATGGCGATATAATAATTGATTCAATAGATAAAATGATATCAAATGAACCGGTAATTTATGAAGAGGATTTAGAATCATATATAAAAGGAGACGGTTATGGTGGATGGTTTAATACGTTATATTTAAATCAAAATAGTTAGAGAGAAAAACAAAAAGTATCGTTATTTTCTATGTGATCTGGTTTTTTTATGACGTCGTCTAGTTTTTCTTCCTCCAACCCAATTATGAGGTTGGGCGGTTTCACCTGAAAATGGTGCAGCATCTGCACCTACTCCATTTAAGGGATAATAAGCACTTAATCCACCTCTTTTCACTCTACGAGACTTTCTTTTTCTGCCCCCGGTGATTGAATAATTTGAAGTGGTAGTACCTACAATAGAATTATAAGCATTACTACTAGCTTTTTTAGTTTTATCCCAAACGGACGCACTATCGTTTGCCAAAGTAGTACCAAAATTGCTTATTGCTGTTTTTGTATTAGATATAAAATCATCTAAAAACCCTCCATGCATTTTATGAGTTCTTTTTTTATTGTGCATTTATATTATAATATAAGAAAATTATAATATCAATCGATAATTTTTACAACTAATTATAAACTAATCTTCCGTTTTTGATGATATATGGTCCATAAATGGATTTTTGAACATAATTTAGTGCGTAAAATTGATTATTATGTGCTTTAAGATAAGCATATACTCTTCCCACTGATCCTATTTTGTTACGCGGACTACTAATAGCAGTGGCTCCCACGATGCGGGTGCTGCTACCTAAACCATATGTTGGGGTTAAACTTGGCCAAGTCATGTTTATATAAATACTAAATATTATTTTTTAACAACAACACCCTTTTTTAAATACCGGAATAGTAAATAATAAATTTAACGAAGTTTTTATAATATTATCAATCAGTTGTAATTCAGTTTCCGTAATATTTATGTTGTATTTGCGAACTAAAAACAATATTAAATTATTTATTACATCCGATAATAAATTTTGCTTAATAACAATACTAGAGTGATTTTCAATCAATTCAAATACAATTAAAACAATTTTTGGAATATCATTAGAATTAATTACGCTATCTTTAAGTATATCATTGATCTGTGTTTCAAGTAAATTTACGAAAGATGGATCTGTAATTAACTTTTCTAAATAATATGAAATTGTTAGATTTGACATATTTATACATTATACAATTAATATAAAAAAATGAAATGAATTAATATTTTATAATCAAATTATAAAATAAAATAAATTATAAAATGACTGAAATTAGTTTTATTTATAAAACAAATTGTGACGATATTACGCGATATGGTAAAATTAAATTAAATCATATATCTAACAATCATAAAGGTTTAGATATTGAGATAAGACGTGATGTATGGTACTGTTTAGCATATGGATTGATTCAAGAAGATAAAGATTTATATACATTAGATTTAGGTATAATAGGAGTAGTATCAAATAACAATTATAAAAATTATTTTACGTCTAATGAATTTATAAATTTTGATATGAAAATGTTTTCAGTCTATATTTTTGAAGAAAAAAATATTACCTATTCATTTTATAACGGAAAAGAAATAACAAATCAGATAAAAGAATTTTACGTAGATAAAATAAATATATATAGGTGGGAGTACGATGACGATGATTTTTATATATCGTCTTCAGATGATGAAGAAATATGTGATGTTAATTTAACAATGTGTGAAGAGCGTCGTTTAAATGTAACTCCTATTCCCTTAGTTGTAGAAGATAAAACAATTGTTTTAGATCAAAAAAATCAGTTATTACGTTTTGACAGTAGTTGGTTTGATTAATGTTTTATAAAATAACCTCATTTTTTACATAATCGTCTTTCCTATAGTAATTTGAAAAGAAATATTTAGATACTTTTATAAAATTATAAAAAATTGAATTGAATTTAAATATAAATATAAATATAAATAATAATGCTTGTAAAGTTTATTCAAATTCAAAGAAATATAGATTGGACAAAAACTAGTTCAATAAAAGAATTACATAAGGCTTTAGGAGGTAATAATGCGCCATTATGGACATCATTAGATGGTGGTGACGGAAATGGGTGTTTATATTTAATCTGTGTTGATGCAAATATTGATATAGATAATATATGTGATATGTTTGGATATAAGGTATATTCTTGGTATAATAATACGACAGAAATTTTAGACGAACAATATACTAATTTTTATATACCATATATTTGTTATTCTAATAAAAATTATAAATTATTACATATTAATGACACTGAATATGCAAATGAAATGTTATACAAATATACGTACGGAGATGAATGTGACGATTAATAAGTAGAACGTACGATTGCCCCCCAAGAATAAATATTGAGGTTGTATAATAGGGTAATTACCTTGAACTGCTAAACCAAAAAAAAATTAGAATTAGATACTCCACGTCTATAAAATTTACTACTATTTTTAATGCCTACCATATATAATTAATATATTTTTAAACATTATTTTTTTTTAAACGTTTACTTCCTTTTTTAAATAATATATGTATTTCATCATGACATTTTGAACATACAATCATTAAATTTGCTAAATGATTTTTATGAGTAACAATATCATCTTTCATTATAAAACCATTTTCATCTGCATATGCTTGATGTAATAAATGATGTGTCTCTATACCAATATTTTCTCCACATCGTTCACATAATCCAATAATTTTTTTAGAATTATAATGAGATGTTTTGAGAGAAAGTAAACTTTGATTTTCTAAACAATATTTTTGTCTTATTTCATAAGCTTTGTGAATAAAATGTTCTGGTAAACTTAAAGATTTACAAACTTCTAATCCATACATATTATTACCCGGACCATCTCGTAATTTTCGGTCATATACTAATTGATCTTTCTCTCGGTCATATATTACGGACATATGTTTAATTTTAACGGTATCCAATGTAGCAATTTCGTCATATTTTACTATTTCATGCAAATGTGTTGCAAATATAAAACTACTATTACATTTTGTTAACTCTTGTATTCCTGCAACAAATATACTAATGGCAGACATGGTTTCTGTTCCAGAACAAAGTTCATCTCCTAACACTAAACTATTTTTATTTACAAGACGTAAAATAGTGCGTAGTTCAGACATTTCAACAGCAAAAGTAGATAATCCTTTAAATAAATTATCATTACCGATAATTCGCGTAAAAATATGTTGATAAGGTTTAAATATAAATTCCGTGGACGGAACATAAAGACCCGCTTGTGCCATTAAAATAGCAATACCTAACCCTTTAATCAAACATGTTTTACCGACAGCATTTGTGCCATAAAGTAAGATCCCGTCCGTAATACCGTCGCCCAATGTTATATCATTTGTAATATACATTTCATTCAACTGAAATTGTTCAATTAAACAATGTCGTATGCCTTTTACTTTAACAAAAGATTTATCACAATTTTGAATAATTGGTTTACAATAATGGAATGTTTTGGCAATAACTGCCTTTGTATATACAATATCAATTAAAGTAACAAAATGAATAATAATATCTAGGTCTAATAACAATTTCTCAAAACTGACTAAAAATTTATTATATTCATAAGTAATAAGGTCTTTCATTGAATTTTTTATACTGGTAATATTATTGCAAATAGTATTAATTTGGGTATCTTCAATATAACAATTTGCATTTTTATCACTATAACTCTGTTTACCAAAAATAAATTGTGTTTTAGACACTATAAAGTGAAATGTGTTTTCTTTATCTAATGGCAGTTGGACGGTAGTTTCTTCCTTAGGTAACGCATCTTTAAGTAAATTACACCGTCTACTAGTGCATATTAAATTAAAATTATGTTTATCTGTTTCGTGTAATTTAACAAATTCTGTATTTTTTTTTACTTTCTCTTTTTCTTCAACCAAAGAATTAAAATAATTTTTAATAGATTGTAGTTTCATTTGAGCGATATCATATGTTTCATTTCTCTCATCCAATTCCGAAAAAATCCCTGAATTAATAAAGTTAATGTCAAAATCTTGTGTTTGTTCCACCTCTTTTGCTAATTCAATATTTAAGTATTTTGAAATGAAAGTGCGGATATTATCGCAAAAAGCAGGGATTTCGTTAACTTTACTGATATATTCACTTAAATACAATACAATTTTTTCGTCAAATATTATTTTATTATAGATAGTTTTAATTATATCCATATTTGCATATAAATTACAAAACGCTTTTGGTGATATTTTTTTCATAAACATTTGTCTCTCCCATTTAGAAAGGTCACGTATATTTAAGAGTAAAGTTCTTATATCATTATTTGTGTCATCTTTTAAGACCTTTTCTATAAAATGTTCTGTAATATCATATTCTTTTTGTAAATAACTTTCATCGTAAGTCGGATTTAATAAATTGTATAAAAATTTTCTTTTCCCCATGGGTGTAATACATTTATTAAGAATTTTAGATACACAAGATTTATTACCAGTTTCAACAGTGCTATCTTGAATAATATTTAATTGTTTTAATGTATGATTTGCTAATACAAGTCTGGTAGAGACATTTTCAAAAACCGGTTCAGCTATTTTATTTACAAGTTGTGAGTTATGTTTAAAAATAAAATCTAAAAGATAGCAAAATGCTTGTGTAGCAATATCATTTTCATAGAAATTTTGAGAGAAAGTCGTATAATCTTCAAACCGATAAAATCGTGATAATATTTCTTTTTGATAAATTTGTTTTTCACAGTTTTTTAACATAGATATTTGTTTATTATTCGTATTAGTTTCATGAAAATGATGTTTATGTATTAAATTACAACGTATACCAGCATAATCAATAATGCTATTAAATTCTTTTTCCGAAGGAATATCTGAAATTAATATAAGTTCGCTGGGATTATAAATAGAAATAAATCTTTCTAATTCATCATACGTTGTTGGGTTATTTAAATACATTTCTTTATATTGAAAAATAGTTGTTTTACCAGTATAAATATCAATATTCGCGATACCAACAATGACTTGTTTACCTTTTAAAAATATTTTATTGTCTATGTATTTAATCCATACACATGTAGTATTATTTGTTAATACTGGGCTATCATTTTGAAAATAAGTACCTGGAGAGAAAATATTAAATAAACTTCGCGTAGTATTTTTAGCTTGTTCGTCTTGAACATAAACGACAGCAGTAAATCCTGCATCTAATAATTTTTTTACATATTTATCAAGATATAATTCTTTAAATCCTGCCATAACAACCTCTTTATCACAGTATAAACAAGGTTTTTTGGGAACAACAATTAATTCACATATCTGAGAGAAATCAAGAATTTTTGTAGTATCCATAATTTGTTTATTTTCATCGTAAACACCATATACTTCAAAAAAAGCGCCTACTTGCATCAATACTATTGTTTTCTCTCCATATTCAGTTAAATATTTTTCTGTCAAATAGAAATATTCCTTTATTAACGACATCTTTTATATAGTTTAAGGAAACTTATTTAACTATTTATTATAATATATTTTAAAAGTATATTATTTATCTGTTGTATCATTTTTCAAATTATGTAATAATGTGTCAACATTACTATTATTGACATCTCCTGTTAACATAACAGTTTCATACATTTTTCGAATTACGTCGTTTGGAGCATTACTACCAACTTTAATTAAATTATGTTCTCTCAAATAATTTTTAACAGTATGAATCGGTTTACCCTTTAAATCTCTTTGTGCGTTTATCACATTTTTACGTGTAGCATGATCTTTTAATAAGACGCCAATTTGTCTTTTAATATGGGACTTACCTAGAGTATATTTTTTTTTAATTGTTTTTTTTATAATTTTTTTCCTTATACCTCCGCCCGATGAAATAGAATTCACTTCGGTTGTCGGTTTTTTAATTAGATTTTCCGATAACATAATATTATCAATTGTTTGTTCACTTTCCTTAATGGATTGCGGATTTTGAACGGGCATTTGCGAAATATTAAATGTTTGTACAGGGGGCGACTGTATAGGGGGCGACTGTATAGGGGGCGACTGTATAGGGGACGACTGTATAGGGGACGACTGTATAGGGGGCGACTGTATAGGGGGTATATTGTTACTATCTTTGAATTCATCTGATTTTAATTGCATCTTTTTTTGTTTTATTTTATCACGCAATAATTCTAATCTTTTCTCTCTGTCCGATAAATTAGATGTCGGTGTCTGAAAAGAAACATTGGCTTTTTGCGTTTTATTCCATTGACTATAAGTTGGTTTAGTCCCCCCTTTTAAAATTCCATAAGGAATGTCTTCATTTTTTGTTATTACGATAGGCTCTCCAGATAAATCACCTGTAAAAGTTTCTTTAAGGTCTTCTGGTAAATCAATATTTACGTAAGGACTGTGGAGAGAAGGGGTATAATTTTTAACTGTTTTTCGTTGTAACATTTCATATTGTTTTTGTTTTAATTCTTTTTCTTTTTTTTGTTTTGCTAACAATTGTAAATAATTAAGGGAATCATTAAATTCATCTGTAAAAGTAGGTGTAGGATTATCTGCATTTTTAACATCAGAGTTAATTTTTATGTCGACTTCGTTTTTTTTATGTTCTTTAATTCGTTTAAGAAGTTTTGTTTTAATTAAATTTGGTGATACAATAGGAGTTATATTATTGTTGGTTTTTTCTTTTCTTTTTCTTGTTTTAGAATTCATACTAAATAAAGAAGGATTAATAGAAATAATTTTATTTGACATTTATTTATATCAAATAATAATAATATAAATAAAAAAGTTTAACCAAAAGATAAATTAACAATATAATGTGGCTTGCAATTCTTTTTTAAACTGTTTATGTGTAATTCTATTACTAATATTTTCATTTTTTAGATATATTTTTAACCCTTCATTTAAATCATCGATAGTAATATATTTTTTTTTATCTGGTGACAAACAAAATACTCTTTTACTATGTGCGATTTTTGTTTTAGACAATAATGTTTCAATATCTCTTCCAAAATATTCAAAATTACTGTAATTTTTATCGAACCATTTAACTGTAATATTTTTATCGATATACCACCCAATTTCATTAATTTTTTTTATGAAAATATGATATAATTCATCTGCGGTATAACGATTAATTTTAAATCTCCAATTAAATCGCGAATCTAATCCTTGGTTATACGAAAAAAAACAATTTTTAATTTCATCCTCATATCCGGCTATAATAACCATTAAATTATTTTTATGATTGCTAAGTGCCTCACAAAGAGTATCTATACATTCTTTTGCAAATATATCTTGTCCTTCAAAGTTGCCTAAAGAATAAACTTCGTCAATAAATAATACTCCTCCAATACATGACTCAATTATGTCACGTGTTTTAATAGCGGTTTGTCCCAAATATCCTGCAATTAAGTCACTTCTGGTAACTTTTTTAAATACCCCTTTATTTAAAATTCCAATATTACAATATATTTTACCGATTATTTTAGCAATTTCGGTTTTACCTGTACCAGGCGGTCCATAAATAACTGTATGCAAATAATCACCGTCAGACCCATTATTAATATGAAGACCCTGTATAAAATATAAGATTTGTTCCAAAATTTGTATTTTTAAATCTTTCATCCCAATCATATTATTTAATTCTTCAAGAGGTTCCTTAATATTATGTAATAATTTAAGATTAATATTATATTGTATATCTGGATCAAGAGGGTTTTCTTTAATAATAATAAGCAAATCGTTAATATTTTCTATTTTTTGTTGAATGTCGACTTTTTTAATAAGAGGTTTCCAATTATCAGGAGTTTTTATGTCATTTGTAAATGGAGTTATAATATTTGTATTATCAAATAAGTTTGCATCATTTTTAGGGTTAGGTATTAAATGATAATCTAATTTATTATAAATATGTTCGTTTTGAATAAAACTTGCATTAATACTATTTAAAAACGGCATTAATTCAGAAAATGTAATATTATCAATAGAAGTTGATAGTTTAAATATATTTGTATCAATATTTGAATTATTATTATCCAAGGTTAAAAGAAATTGATTATAGCTATTAACTTGTTTTGGATAAATTTTTTCCATAATAGGTTTTATATAAATTATTTATATTGTTTTTATTTGTTATAAATATATGAATTATTATTAAAACAATTTAAAAATAAATTTGAGATTAATAATAACTGATTGATGATATCAAATAATAGTATGACAAAAGAATTATTTGATATTGAAAAGGATACCTACATTGAAACTCCATGGAATATAATATCTACTTATTTTCGCGGGGAATATTTGGAGCGTTTTGTTAGACATCAATTAGAATCATATAATAATTTTGTAGGATATCAAATTATAAAAACAATCGAAATGTTTAATCCTGTCCACATTGTTTCAGACCAAGATTTTGACCCAGTCTCAAAAAAATATTCGTTAGAAATATATATTACATTTGATAATTTTCATATTTATAGACCTCAAATTCACGAAAATAATGGTGCAATTAAATTAATGTTTCCTCAAGAAGCAAGATCCAGAAATTTTACATATGCATCTACAACAACAATTGACGTTAATATTAAATATGTAGTTCGAAGTGGTCCAAATTTAGAAAATACAGAAATATTCCATAAAAAATTACCGGATATTATTATTGGAAAATTGCCAATAATGTTAAAATCAAATATCTGTGTATTAACACAGTATAAACACTTTGAAAATACCCAAACAGGTGAATGTAAATATGATGCGGGTGGGTATTTTATTATTAATGGCTCGGAAAAAACAGTTTTAGGCCAAGAAAGAGCAGCCGAAAATCGCGTATATTGTTTTAACGTAAATAAAAACAATCCTAAATATACTTGGATGGCCGAAATTAAATCAGTTCCGGACTTCAAATGTATTTCACAAAAACAAATTAATATGATGATTAGTTCAAAAAATAACGGATTTGGTAACCCAATTTGCATACAATTACCGCGTATTAAACAACCGATACCGATATTTATTGTATTTAGAGCTTTAGGCGTAATCACGGATAAGGAAATTTGTGAAAAAATACTGCTAAATATTGACGACGTTAATAATAAAAAAATATTAGAAACATTACAAGCATCAATCATTGACGCAAATAAATATTTAACAAAAGAAGAATGTATCGAATATATTACTAAATTTGCTATGTATACTCCTATTAATATGGATAAAGAAACTGGTATTAAAAAAAAATATGAATTTACCTTGGATATTTTAAATAATGATTTATTTCCACATTGTAATACCCTTATCCAAAAAATATATTTTCTAGGATATATGACACATAAATTGTTATTAGCATCTTTTGAACAAGGGGTCAAACAAGATGACCGAGATTCTTATTTAAACAAACGCATTGATTTAACCGGTACATTATTAAATAACCTTTATAGAAATTACTTTAATAAATTAGTTAAAGATATGGAAAAACAAATTATTAGAGAAATAAATAATGGTTCTTGGAAATCAACGGATGACTACACAAATATTATAAATATGACGAATATTTATAAAATCATTCGTTCGCCTACTATTGAAAATGGATTGAAACGAGCGTTATCAACCGGCGATTTTGGTATTAAAAATACCAATTCAAACAAAGTAGGTGTAGCACAAGTTTTAAATAGATTAAATTATGTATCAAGTTTAAGTCACGCAAGACGTATTTCAACTCCTACAGATAAAAGCGGAAAATTAATTCCACCGCGTAAATTACATAATACTTCTTTCGGCTTTTTATGTTTATCTGGAGACACGGATGTATTACTTTCAAATAGAATAGATATAAAAAAAATAAAAGATATTAAAGATGGAAATTGGGTTAATACTATAAATCGTGATACGTTATTAGACGAACCCTCTGATATGTATAATTTCTTTTATAAAATGCCAGATAAATTATTTGAAATAGTTACAATCAGTGGAAGAAAAATAAAAACAACCGCAGACCATCCATTTTTAATAAGAAACGATAACGGAAATTATGAAATGAAGGAAGTTAGTAAATTAACAGCCGATGATAAATTAATCATCCGTCATACAGTTAAATATATACCAGATGAAAACAAAACACGTGTTGTTATAGAAGATTCAGATATATTACCTTATTACAAAATGGAATTATTAGAAAGTAATTTATTGAATATCCCAATATCAGTATTAAAATTAAAAATAATCGCACGTTTAATAGGAGCATTAAATACAGATGGTCATTTAGGAATAACTGATAACTTATATTATAGCGCATCTTTCAATGTTGGTGAAGAGTATGATGTATATCAATTAGCCGATGATATTAAAACATTAGGATTTGGCAATGTTTGTATTAGAAGACGTATTTCTAAATTTGAAGATAAAAAAACTGGCAGAATAACTACATCAAGAACGTGGGAAGTTGTAAAAAGTGGTGCGTTTGCATACATTATGTATTTAATGGGTGCATTTGTAGGAAAAAAAACTAGTATAAAAAGACAATTACCAAAATGGTTAGTAAATGCAGAATTATCAATTAAACGCGAATTTTTATCAGCTATTCAAGGAGGGGATGGGTCAAAATTATCATGTCAGAAAAATGGAAATACATTTAAAATTAGTATTGGTATGACAAAACAAACAACCCAAAATGTTTATTTAAATGATACAATTGAATATGTAACGCAAATAATAGATATATTTAAAGAATTCAACATACATTGTTATTTAAAAGTTTATACACAAGATAATGATAAATCAATTGTTTGTGTATGCTTTGAAAATACATCAGATAATTTATGTAAATATTGTGACGTAATAAATTACACATATTGTGAAGAAAAAAGAAGAAGTTCCGCACCAGTCATTGAATTCTTAAAAATAAGAGAATATTATAAATTGGAACGTGATAATCATTATAAATACATTTTAGAAAATTATACAAAAAAAACTATTACTGAATTAATAGAAAAAACAAACTTATCTGAAAATCAAATACAAAAAGTCATATCTAAAAATAAAAACGGAAAACCTCTAAACACTAGATTTACTATAGATATTATTTATGACGATTTTATTAAAGAAAATATTCTTCATAATGGATGTGTTAGTGTAAAAATAGCACATATAAAAGAAATAGAGCCAGAATTAGTGTATGACTTTACTACTAGAAGTGAAAATCATTCTTTTGTAGCATCCTCTTTTGTTTTGAGTAATTGTCCATGTGAAACACCGGAAGGTCAATCTGTTGGCATCGTAAAAAATTTAAGTTATATGACGCATGTAACAATTCATTCTAATTCTTTATCTTTATACGAATATATTACGCCAAATATTGTTAATTTAAATGATTTAGAAGCAAAAGAATTAACAAGCAAAGAGTTATTTAATAAAGTAAAGGTATTTATTAACGGAGCATGGATAGGTATAACGGAAAATCCACTAGAATTATATTTAATGTTAAAAGATAAAAAATATAAGGGAATAATTAACATATATACGTCTATCGTGTTTGATTATAAAATGATGGAAATAAGAGTATGTAATGATAGTGGTCGTCTAACTAGACCGCTATTGAAAGTTAAAAATAACAATATATTAATTACATCAAATATAATCAATAAATTAAATGAAGAGGAAATGACATGGGATGAACTTTTAATTAATAATAACGATACAGAGTCTATTTTAGAATATATTGATCCAGAAGAACAAAGTTTTGCGCTTATAGCAACTAATCCGCGCGAATTAGCGTTAAAATCAAAAGAACCACATAATATTTATAAATATACTCATTGCGAAATTCATCCGAGCACAATGTTTGGTGTATTAGCGTCTTGTATTCCGTTCCCAGAAAACAACCAATCCCCTAGAAATACTTACCAATGTGCACAAGGCAAACAAGCAATGGGTGTATATGTAACAAATTATGAAAACCGTATGGATAAAACTGCCTATGTATTAAATTATCCGATGAGACCATTAGTTGATACACGAATAATGAATTTAATTCAATTAAATAAAATCCCATCTGGAACACAAGTAATTGTAGCGATTATGACCCATACCGGATATAATCAGGAAGATTCTTTATTGATAAACAAAGGGTCAATTGACCGTGGTATGGCCCTAGTAACCGTTTATCATACTGAAAAAGACGAAGACAAACAAAAAATAAACGGAGACGAAGAAATACGATGTAGGCCAGATAGCACAAAAACAAGGGGTATGAAAATGGCTAATTATGGCAAAGTTAATCAAAAGGGATTTATACCCGAAAATACGTTGATTGAAAATCGAGACGTAATTATAGCTAAAATAACTCCTATTAAAGAAAATAAAAATGACCACACTAAGATATTCAAGTATGAAGATCAAAGTAAAATATATAAAACAAACGAAGAAACCTATATCGATAAAAATTATACGAACAGAAATGGAGAAGGATATAATTTCGCAAAAGTAAGATTAAGAACAGTAAGAAAACCTGTTATTGGCGATAAGTTTTGTGCTCTTCCGACACAACAAATTTTAACAGATAAAGGATGGGTAGAAATCCAAGATATTGATATAACAGTTCATAAAGTGGCTACTTTAAATAGTAATGGTAATATGTGTTACGAATATCCGACCGCAAAATTTGAATACGAACATAATGATAAAATGTATTCTATTAAAAACAAACAAGTAGAAATAGTATGTACTTTAAATCATCGATTATATGTAAAAACACGTTCTGGAAAAGAATATCAATTTATGGAGGCCAAAGATGTAATGGGTAAAATGGTAAGATTTCAAAAAACAATGAATAATGTGTATCCAGATGTTGAATATATGGATTTTGGTGAAGAAAAATACAAAATGGATGACTGGTTACAATTACTGGGTATGTTTATTGCAGATGGTTCAACTGATTTTCACAATAAAGGCATATTTATTACAGCAATTAAAGAAAGAAAACGTTTATTTAATGAAAATATATTTAATAATATGCATTTAAATTATTCTTATCATAAAGCCGGAAATTATTTTATATCTGGTTCAAAATATCCAAATTTATATGAACATTTCTGTAAATTGAGTGTTGGCGCATTAAACAAATATTTACCAGAATATGTATGGAATTTATCAGAACGTCAATCAAAAATATTATTAGAAGCTCTTTTACAAGGTGACGGTTCAAGTATGGAATATAAAGGCGAAACATTTGATAGATACGGAACCATAAGTTTACAATTAGCAAATGATATTACAAGATTGGCGTTGCATTGTGGATATTCGGGTATTGTAAAAATTGCTGAAGAACCAACAGGAATAGCCAGAATTGGTAAACGTAATTTAGGTTCAAGAGTCGGTCAAGAGATATCAGTTACGCAACAACATACTTACTATAAAGTGAGTATAATTACAAAACAAAATCAACCTTGGATTAATAAAAAAGTAAATGAATCTAACGAAGAAAAATTAATTGATTATCAAGGAAAAGTATATTGTGTAGAAATGCCGAGTTCACATACTTATTATATGCGAGAACACAATTTTGCGCCGTGTTTGATAATTGGCAATTCTAGCCGGCACGGCCAAAAAGGCACCGTAGGTAACATTATTCCAGAATGTGATATGCCTTATACAAGTAGTGGATTAAGACCGGACATCATTATTAATCCGCACGCTATACCGTCTCGTATGACAATTGGGCAATTAAAAGAGACATTATTAGGCAAGGTATTATTGCAATTAGGATTATTTGGAGACGGAACTGCGTTTGGCGAATTTGATATTAATGATATTCGTAAAGAATTATTAAAAGTCGGATTTGAGGCGAATGGGAATGAATTATTATATAATGGTTTAACTGGAGAACAACACGAATGTAGTGTTTTTATGGGTCCAGTCTTTTATCAACGTCTTAAACATATGGTAAATGATAAAGTCCATAGTAGGTCATTTGGACCAATGGTAAATCTGACAAGACAACCTGCAGAAGGTAGATCAAGAGAGGGTGGATTACGTTGTGGAGAAATGGAACGCGATTGTATAATATCACACGGTGCTTCAAGATTTTTAAGAGAAAGAATGTATGATGTATCAGATAAATTTTCATTATTCTGTTGTAAAAAGTGTGGATTTATCGCAGCATATAACGAAGAAAAAAATATCCGAAAATGTAAAACTTGTGATAATAGTCATGAGTTTGCATATGTAGAAATACCTTACGCATGTAAACTATTATTTCAAGAATTAAATACAATGAATGTTGCACCAAGATTAATTACTAAGGATTAAGATCTTTTATGAAGAAAAATTGCGTTTTTTTAATTTTCTTGATTTTCTTGATTTTCTTGATTTTCTGGAATTTTTATATTTCGTATATTTTTTCTTTCTGTATTTTTTTCCTCCAATTACTTTTTTTTCTAAATACGTTAATTGATAGTCAATGGGTTTTGTTAAATCCATATAAATTATCATATTACCTTCCATAATCGATTCGGTAAATTCAATATTTAAATCATTTGTGATATCATTTTGAAATTCTTTAAATAGTTTAACCAAATTATTTGAAAACATAAAAACATTACAACTTGAATTTTCGTCAACAGAAAAATTACTGCAATCTTCTGTTTTAATTGGGTTACCCATATAAAATTTTTGTACTGCATCAACAATAATATTTTTAAATAACGACACAAATTTATTGTCAAATTCATTTGTTATATCAACATAAATAAACTCTTTAATAATATAATCATTAATAATATAAGCGCACCATAAATCTTTTGAAATATTTCCGGTCAATGAACTTATGTAAAAATTATCTTCATTTAAATAATTTTCAAAAAACGAATAACCAACCAATGCTAAATCATCATCTGTAATTGATCTAATTGGTTTTCCTTTGATTTGAGCCATATATTTTTTAACTAAATTAATATATTTTTCTGAAGATATATCTCCTTTTTTAAAATAACATCTACCATAATCAATTATTTTTGCAATGTATTTCGTTTTAAAAGTAATATCTGTGCCATCTTCTAATTTATATGTCATCTCAATATATTTGTTATTCGGAACTTTGTATAACAATATATTGTTTGTATGTAAGTCATTATGTGTAAATTCATTCATTAATTTGCCTAAAGGTAAATAAATTTGTAAAAGTAATGTTAATAAAATGTAATTAGAACATTCGTCATCTCTAATATAATCATCCAATGACATAGGCTTTTCTAAATGTTGAATTAATATTGATAACTTAGTTGGGTTAATGCAAGACTGAACGACATAGTCATTTAACGTATCATTTAAATGCAAAAACCCTCCACTTTGTAATGTTTCTGCTAAATTTTGTTTATTATTTAATAAATTGTTATATATATTTGTATTTTTATAAAAATAAATTTTATATGTTTCTAAAAAACATGGTAGTTTTTGAATTAAATTATTAATATACATTTTACCTACGTAATATTCATAAGCTAAATTATCTGCTTCCTTGTGTATAGAAGATTTTAAAATACAATATCTTTTATATTCCTCTCTTTTAAATACTAATTCATTTACAAATCCATTCTGTGATTCATTTCCTATTTTTTTTATAGGACTTATTAAATATTTTAAATCCATATTTTCAAAAAATTCATCAATTTCTTCAACATAACGACCAAATGTAATACAGTCTCCACTATTAGAACACATTATATCAAATAATCTTTTTTGAATAGCTTTGACATCAATTTTGGGCCTATCAATTATTTGTTCCTCCATAATATATATAAATATTTATAAATAAATAATTTCATATATAAAATATGAAAATGAAATTAGTTATAGAAGCATTATTAATAGGATTTTATACAAATATTGTCTATTTTTTATTTTATTTTCCATTTACTTATTTACATTTAAATTTACAAATACAAATTTTTATTGTCGGATTTTTTAAACATTTTTTAGGTTATTATACTGGTATACAGACATTTTATTGTAATAAACTAAAAACAAACACAATTGCATTACCTAAACAATTATTTATGTTTTCTTTATTAGAAGGTCTTTCATTTGTTGTTCTCTCGATAATTCTATTTAAAAACATTGAACTTGTCTGGCTTAAATTATTTTTAACTGGATTAACTATTCATTTAATTGCGGATATAATAGGGGTTCATACTTATTTTATTAGTAATTTTTGTAAATAAAAAATGCAATACATTTAAAAAGATTTAGGACCATTTTCATAATAAGAATTATAATTTTGTTTATAATGGTCTGATAACATATCATAATAAATGCTAAATTTACCATGCATAGATTCATAATCAAATTTATCAATATTATCAACAATATCTTTATCTTGTTGTAAAGTTGATACCATAGTATCTAATGTGATATAATCTCCTAACCTATTAATTAAATATTTAAATGGATAAGATAAATCATTACATTTATTTAAATCATAATACATATAATTTCTATATGCTTTGACAAATAATTTCGTTTTCCATAATCCGGGTTTTACTGATACTGGCAAAGCATGTGTTATAATAGTTGACGAAAAATTACCGAATAAAACTCTGGCAACAGTAGTATGCGGCAAAATATACTCATTTTCTACATTTATTTCAGAATAATTATACATACTACGCACTAATGATTGTTTACCTGCAATATATTTGTATAAAGCATGGTAATGATTATGTGTGTCTGATAATTTGCTAATATTGACTAAATTTAGTGGGTTCGGTTTTTGTTTATTTCCAAATGTATGTACAAACCCGATATGACAAATATCTAAACTATTTACTGTAACTAGTTTAGCATATTGTTCAAATGTTTTATCTAATAAAATAACTTTATGATCAGAGTTATAAAATTCAGGTTCAACGAAAATCAAATTTTCATCAATAAATTGTTTATTTTCTTCATTAAGTGGAATTGTATTCAAATAAACTATTTCACCTTTTTCAACTACTTTGAACACATTTATATTATAATGTTCGCACGGAAAATGTACCATTTTTGGTATTTTTATCAAATTTCCATTTTTACCGTTAAAAATATAACCGTGATAAGGACACGTTATTTTATTTGCATAAGTACGACCTTTCAAAAAAGAAGATCCCTGATGGCTACACGCATCTCTCATACCATAATACGTATTATTATGTTTCCAAACAATATAATTTACATCTCGTATGGTTATTTGTCTTTGGTTTGAACTAAAATCTTTTGCAAATCCAATTGGATACCAAGTTAGATGACCTGTGTCATTTGGAGGTTCCAAAGTAGGTAATTTATCAAAATGATAATATTTAGTCGGTTTAATTAAATCAGTTATTGGAACAGTATTGTAAACCATATTTGTTTGTAATAAATGGGTTTTAAAATTAGATACATAAAACATCGGTTTAAAAGAAATAATATCTTTAAATATTAAGATAAATATTAAAATAAACATCCTAATAACCTATTATATATAAAAAGAAGTTCGCTCTAAATAATTTATAATTATTATTTAAACAGTTATTATATAGTTATAATACATAAGTATGCAATATAGTATTATTTTGTTACTGTTACAAACTACTTTTATAGTTTCATTTCAATCTTTATATAAAATTAACACAAATTTAAAAACATCTAAATATAAATTATACGACAATATTCAATTGATTTCACAGGAATTAGAAAATTATGATAATAGTGCAAAATTAGATTTAATTGAACCAGATGATAATACAAATATATTACAATTAATAACAAATAAATCCCCAATGGTAGGATTACCTAATGTAAAAGACATTGAATTTATACAAAATTATAAATCATTTTTTATACCAGAAGACTATAATGATTTACTAAATGATATTAACAATAATTTAGTTTCTAAAGTATATATTGATACTAATTATAAACAATTAGTTAGTCTTGACGTAACAAAGGGCGAGTTAACAGATTTTACTGATTTTCATATTACCAATATAAATCCATATGTCATTTCTAATATAATTCAAAAAACAAGCGACCATCATATTCCTATTTATTTTGAAAATTTAACACCAAATCATGTGCAATTATTTCAGACAATTGTATCAGACGTTTTACAATTTATATCATATGCATTCCCGTTATTTTTAATATTATCTATTTTTTCATCTATAGTTAGAAGCAGTAATTTTTCGAACAGACAAAATATAAAAGACAGAAATCTATTTAATCCGATGGGTAATAATAATAGAAATCCATTTCAAAGTATTTTTAAAAAAGAAAAGGATAATTATATTAAACCAAATGTATCGTTAAATTCATGGGCTGGTTCTCCTGAAGTAATTGACGAATGTAAAGAAGTTATTTCTTATATTGAAAGTAAAGATAAATTTGCTATTATTGGAGCAGAAATGCCGAAAGGTATTTTATTAGAAGGACCTCCAGGAACAGGGAAAACATTATTAGCAAAAGCAATTGCTACCGAAACAAATTCTACATTTATTAGTATTTCTGGTTCAGAATTTGTTGAATTATTTGTTGGAATGGGGGCATCTCGTGTAAGGGATTTATTTGAAAAGGCAAGAACGTCTTCACCTGCAATTATATTTATCGATGAAATTGACGCAGTAGGACGTCAACGTGGGGCTGGTATTAATTTAGCAAATGATGAGAGAGAACAAACATTGAATCAATTATTATATGAAATGGATGGGTTTAATAATAATGACGGAATTATTGTTATTGCTGCTACTAACAGAAAAGATGTTTTAGATCAAGCTCTGTTAAGACCTGGTAGATTTGATAGAATTATTCGGGTACCTCTTCCAGACAAATATTCGCGAGAGAAAATTTTGGAATTATATACAAAACAAAAAAATGTCGAAGAAAATATTAGCATTTCTGATATTGCTGAATTAGCAGACGGATTTTCCGGAGCGCAGCTTAAGAATCTAATAAATGAGGCAGCGATATTAGCAGTTCGTAATAATGCTACAGTAATTAAACAGGAAAATATTTTTGATGCGTTTGAGAAATTATTAGTTGGTTTAATTAAGACAAATGATACAAATTATCCCGCAACAAAACAAAGAGTTGCCATACATGAAAGCGGACACACCCTTTTGACACTTTTATTTAAAGAATATTTTGATTTTCAAAAGGCATCTATTCAAGCTACATATAATGGAGCGGGTGGATATACGATTTTTAGTGAAAAACCAGAAATTAAGGCAGGAGGACTTTACACTAAAGATTTGCTTAAAAAACGACTTGTGATTGGTATGGGCGGAAAAGCGGCAGAACATGTATATTATGGTGACGATTTTGTTAGTATCGGAGCATACCAAGATTTAAAACAAGCAAATCAATTAGCAAAGAAAATGATTGGTAATTTTGGAATGGGGGAAACATTAGAAGTATTTTTTAATGAAGACGTAAGTGATGAGTCAAATCCATTTTTAGGTAGAACATTAGGTGTCGGAGAGAAATACTCTGATAATACAAAATTTATAATGGATAAAGAGTCTCTTGCATTAGTAAAAGAGGCATATGCGGAGGCAAAAAAATTAATCACGGAAAATAAAAATAAATTTCTTAAATTATCGGAATTATTAAAAGAACAAAAGGTAATATACAAAAAAGATATTGAGAAATTATTCCGTTAAAATAACTTACGTAGAGATTTTGTAATATAAGTAGTTAATGCAAAAAGTATTCCACCCCATAAGGTATCAATAAATACAGTAAAAATAGACCATTTATCAAAACTAGCGTAATTTGTGGTTTCAAATACACCATATACAATTAACCCAAATAAAAACGCATCTTCAACAGGTTTATTTGGTTTTATAATAAAATAATTTAGTCCAATAATTAAAAACAAATAACATAATACTACTCCTAGATAGTTTATTTTTATTTTACTACCTTGAATCGACTGAATTTGGGATGATAAATAACTTTTAAATATATTTAGATACATTGCATCTAGTGATATAAAAATTATTGCACTTATTAAAGTAACTAGTTCAAACATTTATATAATTATATAATATTTTTTAATAGTATATTATATAAATGACAAGTGTCGGTTATACAAGTCCTATTAATGGTAGTAATGTAGCATTTTCATTATTTGCAACAAAAAAAGGTAATTCTGGTGGAGCTATACAAGGATATATGCCTCAACAAACACAGACCGTTGACAGAAAATATAGTGAATTTGAACAAATTCGTTTCACTTTAAAAGAAGCATGGAATACAAAATATTTAACGCAATTAAAAATTAGCAAAATTAAAAAACCTATTACCGGACCATTTAGAGCCGTTAATAATGCGGGGGATTTATTATCAAGAGAAAATTTTAGTTGCGGTGGTTCATGTCAAAGTTTTCAAAGTCGTCCGGGATTACGTGGATTAAGACAAAGATTTGGTGCTACACAAAAAACTTGCATTCCATCAGCAATATACAACACACTACAGTTAAATGATACAATTCCATCTGCCACATGTAACGTAAAATATGTATATGATTCCAGTGACTATACAACTTATTTAAAACAAAAAGCAGTAAATAATAACTATAATGACCTTACATTTGGGGGCGACCAATTTAACGCTTCACAATCCGCGGTTAGAGCTAGTAGACGTTATTAAAAAATGTAAAACTTTATTTTCTTTAAAAATGTGGTGATGTTTTTCGAATATAATTTGGTTGACCACAAAACTTACAATTCATATATAAAGTTTTAATGTAAATCGTATTATATTTTTTACATTTACTACATCTAAACACATTTGATAATACTTCTAAACCTTTAGATATTTTTCTATCAGCATGTATATCTTTATAATCGCTCATATATACTATAAATATATTATAGCAAAATATAATAATATATTTATAGTATATAATGTCAAGTCCTTATGGAGTATCTACAAATATCGGTAGTGTTTCTTATGATAACTATGTTAATTCCAGAATTACTGGACCTCTATCGACAAATCAAACACCGGGACAAATACCGTATCATAGTTACGGTACTTTAACTGGAATTCACCCAACACCACCTTTTTTTTATAGTCAGAATGAGCCAGTCGCGAGTGAAATGAATACAAACGCAAGGCATCAATATTTACGAACCTCGGTAAATAATCAGACTGCCGTCCAACAAATTGCCGAAGCAAAGCATACTAAACCTTTATCATATCATATTAAGGGATATGATACGTTTAAAGCAGTCTCTACTCATACAAATTATATTCCACCAATTGCTTCTTCTCAATATGTAAATATAATAAGAGCAAATGCAATTGGTCAATCTGGTTATAAAGTAAATTTACCAAATTATGCTCCTATATCAACTAAAAATTATTACCCAAGTGGTACTCGAAGTACTATTCGTAGAGTTAGAGGAGGGGGAACAGTATCATGTAAAAAAAAAGGAGCAATTGAAAACTACAGTCTAAGAAATGGACGAACATGCGCATTCTTAAATCAAACTTATAATATACCATCTCCAATATTATCACCATTACCCCCCACTGATTTAGTTGCTACTGATATTACTACTACTAGTGTAGTTATTTCATTTACACAATCTAATATTCCAAATGTTACTATTGTTAATTATCAATATTCCTTAAACGGTTCTGATTTTATTCCTTTCTCTCCAAGTCAATCTTCTAGTCCTGTTACTATTACTAACTTGACTCCAAATACAAGTTATTCTATTGAATTAAAATCAGTAAGTTCTCAAGGAAAAATAAGTGAAGCTTCTTTACCTATAACTATTACCACATTGGGATTATTTACTGCATCAGGAGATTATACCATAACTAGTTTACCTGGTTATAATTATGTAGTCAGTTTTTTATCTGGAAATAGTAATACTATACAATTTAATGGAAATGAAAATGTAGATGTAAATATGTTAATTGTTGGAGGTGGAGGATGTGGTGGGTATTATCCAACGGATAATATATATGAAGGAGGAGGAGGGGGAGGTGCCGGTGCAGTTGGAATAGGTACAGTTCCAATCTCTAGCAGTGTATTGTATTCTATAGGAATTGGCGCGGGTTCAACTGCTGCAACGAATTCTACAACCACGCCAACAAATGGAGGAAATACTTCTTTTACAGGAACAGATATAACAATAATTGCCAATGGGGGTGGTTTTGCTGGTGGTGGATATGCTGATGGAGGTGGAAATTATTCTTGGAATGTTGCTAATGCGGGTGGTTCAGGTGGGGGCGGATATGGTGCATGGAAAACTCGTAATGGAGGTGGAACTACTACTAATACAGATAGTACCGGATTATTAACATTTTATGGAAATAATGGTGGAACTGGTGAAGGTGGTTGGGGAGGAGGAGGTGGTGGTGGTGCTAATGGTGTTGGTAATGCTTCTGCGAACGGCGGCTATGCTGGAGGTTACGGAGGAAATGGAATTCAATGGTCAGTAAATGGTAATTATTATGGCGGAGGAGGAGGAGGAGGGCAAAGGAAAGTAGGAGGTATAGGAAATCAACCAGGGTTGGGTGGATTAGGAGGAGGAGGCAATGGGCAAGGAAGTGGGTCTCCATTACAAAACGGAACAGTTAATACAGGTGGAGGTGGTGGTGGAAGTGCTATATTTGCAAATGGTAGTGGCAATAGTCCGGGAGGAAATGGTGGCTCAGGAATAGTAATTTTAGCATTTAATTAGTTAATTTATGTAATGTTTAAAAACATTTAAAAAATATATTAATTATATATGGTAGGCATTAAAAATAGTAGTAAATTTTATAGACGTGGAGTATCTAATTCTAATTTTTGTTTTGGTTTAGCAGTTCAAAGTAATTACCCTATTATACAACCGCAATATTTATTCTTAAATCAAACTAATAATATACCATCTCCAATATTATCACCATTACCCCCCACTGATTTAGTTGCTACTGATATTACTACTACTAGTGTAGTTATTTCATTTACACAATCTAATATTCCAAATGTTACTATTGTTAATTATCAATATTCCTTAAATGGTTCTGATTTTATTCCTTTCTCTCCAAGTCAATCTTCTAGTCCTGTTACAATTACTAACTTGACTCCAAACACAAGTTATTCTATTGAATTAAAATCAGTGAGTTCTCAAGGAAAAAGCAGTGATGCTTCTTTGCCTGTAACTATTACCACATTAGAATTATCACCATTACCCCCCACTGATTTAGTTGCTACTGATATTACTACTACTAGTGTAGTTATTTCATTTACACAATCTAATATTCCAAATGTTACTATTGTTAATTATCAATATTCCTTAAACGGTTCTGATTTTATTCCTTTCTCTCCAAGTCAATCTTCTAGTCCTGTTACTATTACTAACTTGACTCCAAATACAAGTTATTCTATTGAATTAAAATCAGTGAGTTCTCAAGGAAAAATCAGTGATGCTTCTTTGCCTGTAACTATTACCACATTAGAATTATCACCATTACCCCCCACTGATTTAGTTGCTACTGATATTACTACTACTAGTGTAGTTATTTCATTTACACAATCCAATATTCCAAATGTTACTATTGTTAATTATCAATATTCCTTAAATGGTTCTGATTTTATTCCTTTCTCTCCAAGTCAATCTTCTAGTCCTGTTACTATTACTAACTTGACTCCAAATACAAGTTATTCTATTGAATTAAAATCAGTGAGTTCTCAAGGAAAAATCAGTGAAGCTTCTTTACCTATAACTATTACCACATTAGAATTATCACCATTACCCCCCACTGATTTAGTTTCTACTGATATTACTACTACTAGTGTAGTTATTTCATTTACACAATCTAATATTCCAAATGTTACTATTGTTAATTATCAATATTCCTTAAACGGTTCTGATTTTATTCCTTTCTCTCCAAGTCAATCTTCTAGTCCTGTTACAATTACTAACTTGACTTCAAACACAAGTTATTCTATTGAATTAAAATCAGTGAGTTCTCAAGGAAAAATCAGTGAAGCTTCTTTGCCTGTAACTATTACCACATTAGAATTATTTACTGCATTTGGAGATTATACCATAACTAGTTTACCTGGTTATAATTATGTAGTCAGTTTTTTATCTGGAAATAGTAATACTATACAATTTAATGAAAATATAGATGTA
>Ga0214923_10001481_pt1 | contig 33237 bp, 31 predicted proteins | sample LL1510_MetaG_FD_177993 | JGI IMG/M metagenome (GOLD analysis project Ga0214923, IMG submission 177993) | Freshwater microbial communities from Lake Lanier, Atlanta, Georgia, United States - LL-1510 | ecosystem: Environmental > Aquatic > Freshwater > Lake | place: USA: Georgia | collected...
CATCGCCATGGCTCCAGCCCAGACGCGCGAGGTAATTAAGCAAGGCCTCGGGCAGGTAGCCATCTTCCTCGTACTGCATCACCGAGACGGCACCGTGCCGCTTTGAGAGCTTCTCACCATCGGGCCCGTGAATCATGGGCAGGTGTGCATAGGAGGGAAGCTCAGCACCCAGAGCCTTGAGAATGTTGATCTGACGCGGCGTGTTGTTGATGTGGTCATCCCCGCGAATGACGTGGCTCACCTGCATCTTCCAGTCATCCACCACCACGCAGAAGTTGTAGGTGGGGGTGCCGTCTCCTCGAGCGATGATGAGGTCATCGAGTTCCGAATTGGCAATGCTGATCGCGCCCTTGACGCCGTCCTCCCAGCTCACCACACCGTCATCGGGATTCCGAAATCGCACGACCGGCATCACGCCATCAGGCGGCTCAAGCCCGAGTGCCTTGGCGCGCTCCGGGCGCCAGCGGCCATCGTACCGAGGCTTGAGCCCCTTGGCGCGCTGCTCCTCGCGCATGGCATCGAGCTCCTGGGGCGAGCAATAGCAGGTGTAGGCTGATCCATCCTGCAGCATCTGGGCAATCACAGCGCGGTACTGGTCCATGTGCTGCATCTGGTAGAACGGACCCTCATCGGGCGTGAGACCCAGCCAGCTCATGCCATCGAGGATGGCCTGAACGGCCTCAGGGGTGGATCGCTCAAGGTCCGTATCTTCAATCCGCAGAATGAAACGGCCCTGATGGTGCCGAGCAAAGGCCCAGCAATAGAGGGCGGTGCGCGCACCGCCCACATGAAGATAGCCCGTTGGGCTTGGGGCAAAACGAGTTCGAACGGGGCGCATGCCCCCAAGTTTAGCGGTCGCTCGCGCTCGGGGTGAGCCGCTGCTGCATCTGCTCTTGATAATGACGCACGGCCTCTCCCGCACCGACGGCTGCCTCAAGGCCCAGATGGGCCATGTTCACCCAGAGGCCAAAGGCCTGCGCCGGCAGCGTGTAGAGCTCTTGCAGGTTGTTGCTCTCGACAGCACGCACAGCCGTCTCTCCCATCTTTTCGAGCTCAGCCTGCAGCACTTGAAAGCCGTGTGCAGATCGACGCTGAGACTCCTCTGAGAGTTGGTTGACCAGCGCCCAATTGGGCAGCATCTGCCAGTAGAGCCTCTCTGCCGTGTCGAGTGGGCTCGGCTGGGAGGCGGCCTGCTGGGCCGAGGTCTGATCGGTGATTTGGGGTACTTGAGCAATGGACATAGGGTGCCTTGGCTTTTAGTGAACGTTCACGTGATGCTCTGCATCTTCGATGAAGGTTTTGATCTGAGGGGCGATGGTCTCGCGAAAAACGCGGCCATTGAAGGTGCCGTAGTGGCCCACTCCCTTCACCAACAGATACTTCTTGTGCTTGTCGGGCAGGTTGGTGGTGAGATGGAGGGCTGCCTGAGTCTGGCCCACGCCGCAGATGTCATCGGCCTCACCCTCCACAACAAACAGGTAGGGCTTTCGAATGTGGCTGGGGTCGACCGCGTGCCAGCGACTCATCATCTTGCCCATGGGCAATGCATGGGACTGGAATACGGCCTCGATGGTCTGAAGATAGAAGTCCTCGGGCAGGTCCATCACCGAGAGGTATTCGTCGTAAAAGGCCTGTCGCCGATCGTGTGTCTCCTGGTCACCGGCAACCAGAGAATCGTGCATGTCAGAGATTGAGCGCTTGTGCCGATCCATGTTCATGGCCATAAAGCTATTGAGCTGGATAAAGCCCGGGTAGACGCGACGACCCATTCCCAAGAAGGGGGGCGGAACCACCTGAATGAGATTGTCTTTAAACCAGGTGAGATCTTGAGCGGAAGCGAATTCATTGACGGCGGTGGGGTTCACACGCGTGTCGATGGGACCCGCCACGAGAGTGATAGACATGGGCTGGCAGCGATCACCCCAGTCGGCCATGATGGATGTGGCAGCGAGAGCGGCCACCGTCGGCTGACAGACTGCAAGCAGGTGGGTGCGCGGACCCAGAAAGTGCAGAAAGTCCACGAGGTAGTCGATGAAGTCGTTCAGGTTAAAGCGATCCTCGGTTTTGGGGATGTGCTTACAGTCGAGCCACTCGGTGATGTACACATCGTGGTCGGGCAGCAGCGCCTCAACGGTGCCGCGAAGCAGGGTGGCAAAGTGTCCGGACATGGGGGCGACGATGAGCACTCTGGGCAGGCCCTTAGCCCCGCCCTCGCGCTCAAAGTGAGTCAACTCGCAATAGGCGCGCTTGAGCACGCGCTTGGCCTGCACGGGCACTTCTTTTCCATCTTTGGTGACGTGGTCAAGTTTCCATGTCGGCCGATGATGCATACCACCCAGATGGTCAAAGACCGAGAGCCAGGCAGCCACATCTCTGCCCGCAGGCGACTGCCCGAATTGATTTTGCGGGTGATTGAGGATGGCCCGTGCGAGACGCATCCCCTGCCGAGTAGGGGTGGACATCGCAGCCATCGCGCTTTGCATGAGATACAGCATGGTGACCCCCGGAAGGCGCGTCTGGTCGAAGAATCTCCGAATCTAGTCGGGCAATATGACAAGCGCAATCGGTGCCAAAATGAGGCCTCAGTTAGACTTTTGCCACCTAGGACGCGTAGCTCAGTGGTAGAGCACTGCCTTCACACGGCAGGGGTCAGGGGTTCGAAACCCTTCGCGTCCACCAAAAACTCTTTTCAAATTCAACGACTTACACATTTCTCATCAGTAGCACACTGAAGAAAAAGTAGTATAGAAAAAACTATGCTACAAACGTGTGGTTCTAAAGTTGGGTTCACGAGCAGGCCCTGATGCGCTCCAAAACCCAGATCCATCGGCTCAGGCGTGTCCCGTCCTTCGTGTCCCCACAATTTGGTAAGAAAAAGAAAAGGGCGAGACTATCTCTTTGGGTATAGCTTGATGTTGATCTGTTAAATGGAAATGAGTAAAGCCAACCCGCATCAAGAGATGCATGATCTCCCGGTTGATGGCACCTACCGCATGTAAATCACCCTGATAACCAAGCTCCCTTAGGCGAAGAGCCAATGTGTAAGGTCGACCCTCGGTAACCTTACCAAACTGAATCGCAATAGCCGACGAGGATAGGAAGGCTCTTAGCTTTGCCCGGCTATCGGCGGTATAAGTCTTAGTGACCGAACCATAAAAATCCTCCGGATCGATAGTGAACTCAGGCTCCGTGTAACTCCCGGCAAGACGACCGTAGCGATCAAACACCTTGGTTAATGGACTCACCACAGGCATACCAAGCTCTTTTAATTGTGCACTCATATTCAGCTAAAGCTCTCTGGGTGATACAAATCGAATAACTCCTCACTCCGTGCGAGTAAAGCGTTTGATCGTCGGCCACTACGGCAGTAGATCAAGACAGGCTTAGGAGACTGGTTGACCGCATGTCGCATATCGCGTACCTGCTGCTCCGTATGATCGGCGGGGCTGACGGGGAAATAGGTAAATTCCAATCTATGGCGGGCACAAGCCTGGGCAATCTCTTGATGAGGCGTCTGATGTTCGCCCTCTTCTTCGTCGGGACGGTTGCAGATAATCGACCTAAACCCGAGATTTGCGGCACTCTGAATATGCTCCACACGTATCTGGGCTGCAATTGAGATCTCCTCGCTTACTTGCTGGAGATTTGGAATAACCTCAGCCGAAACCTGCGATACGATTTCGCTTGAGATAAGCCTCTGGATAGCCGGTATCTGCCCTACCGCGGGCAGGATGTTAAATGCCACCCCGGGGTGGCCCCCAACGGTCTTTTGGATGATTTGGGGAATGTCTGTTTTCACGTGACTGCCTACACCAAAAAACAAAGGGGCAACGGTAATGTTGGTCACGCCACTGGACAGAAGTTGTAAGAGCCCCTGCTCAATTCGAGGTGAAGAGGATTCCAAGTAGGAAAGGACGACAGGTCCTGAAAACTCTCGCTTGGTGAAATTCTCGATTGCCTTGAACGGAATGGTCCACTCCGAATCCTTCGATCCATGAGCTACCAGAAGAAGTCCATGAGTATTCATTACACACCCACCTTCACTAAAGGAGAATCAAGAGGATTGAGGGGTGCGCGTATCCCCACCGCGCCGCGTACCACATCACCAATGACCACCGTGACAGGGCCGCCATCGTGTATCCATGACCCATTAAGACACTGGCTGAGAGGCATCACGACCCTTTTCCCATCTCGACTCGCAGATTCCACCAATGCCACCAGCGTTTGAGGATTTTTTCCATCGGATATCAGCCTCTGAGCGACACTGGGAAGCGCCGCGCTTGCCATGTACAGAATGGTCGTGTCACTTGATAGCGCGCTGGGCACCCAGTCCTCGGACAAAGCCCCACTGTTACTCGTTCTGGGAGTCAAGAAAGTAACACTCCGAGAAACTTCGCGCTGAGTCAGACTAATTCCAAGTTCAGCAGCGCTTGCACTAGCTGCAGTCACGCCAGGAACAATTTCAACATCAATATTCGCTGCTCGGCAGGCATCAATTTCCTCGGTCAGCCGTCCAAATATCGCGGGGTCACCCCCTTTAAGTCTGACGACTCGGCAACCACGACGTGCCAGATTAACCAGGCTTTTGGTGATAAAAGACTGTGCCGTTGACACTCGACCAAGGCGCTTGCCTACATTAATCCATCGGGCTAAAGGCGCTGCTTGCCGAAAACCCTCAACATCGAGCAAGGCATCGTAGAGCACGATATCCGCCCGCCCTATAAGTCGCCAACCCTTGCGGGTCACCAACTCAGGGTCACCGGGCCCGGCGCCGACAAAAACGACCGTATGACGGGTGTGGTCAAGGCTCATGATGGCAACCGCTCATGAACGGAGTCGTCACGGCCTGCTTTTCGAGCGCGATCAGCAGCTACAGCGAACGTGTCCTTACCCAGTCGTATGACCGACTCGCGGAATGTTTCGCCAGGCTGTCTAACCTCTAGATACAGATCCAGGATTTCCTCGACCGCATCTGCGATTTCGTGCTCAGCAAATGCCTTGCCAATGACGGTACCCAGCGCGGCAGGTGCACCGTGCCCGGAGTGGCCGCCAAGCAGGACCTGATAGTACGCAGCGCCGTCTTTGTCTACGCCCAAAATCCCAATATGCCCGATGTGATGGTGGCCACAGCTATTCATACAACCGGAGATGCGCAGGTCCAGCGGGCCGATATCCTCTTGGGCATCTAGATTGACATACCGAGCCGCAATGTCTTTCGCAATTGGAATTGATCGGGCGTTCGCAAGCGAGCAATAGTCGCCGCCGGGGCAACTTACCATGTCGCCCAAGAGCCCCCCAACCGCATGATGTAACCCTCGAGCCTTCAGTGCCGCATAGAGTGCGGGCAAATCCGCCTCGACAACCGCGGGCAGCACTAGATCTTGGGAATGCGCAACCCTGATAAATCCTTGGCTGAATTGCTCCGCAAGCCCAGCAATATCCTCCATTTCCTCGCTGCTAATATCACCAGGAGCTCGCCCCGGAGACTTGAGGGGGATTAAAACCGCAGCGTAACCACGATGCTTGCTGGGCAGACGGTTTCGCTTTAGCCACCGTTGCCACTCCCCCCGCTCTTTACCGGAAATAGCATTAGCGGGGTCGGTCAAGGTCTCACCAACGGACCAATCTGGTTCAACAAATGATTTGGTTACGCGCTGCAGATCGCTCTCAGTGAGCCGCGAAGGTCCAGTTCGCAGATTATTCCACTCTTCTTCAACAAGACCCCGAAAGACGTCTAGACCGACCGTACGCACTAGAGTTTTGATTCTGGCCTTCGTGAGGTTATCTCGGCGACCAAGTTCGTTGTAGACCCGCATCACCGCATGGGTATAGGTGAGCAGGTCAAACCAATCGAGCTCCTCGCGAATCACAGGGCCAAGTACGGGCGTTCGCCCCAGCCCTCCTCCAACCCGCACCCGAAAGACAGCATGAGGCTGTGCACGCACGACCTCAAACGCCAAATCGTGCACCTGCGCCAATGCCCGGTCCTCAGGCGTTCCGGTAAGAGCGACCTTGAACTTCCGGGGAAGATAGGTGAGCTCCGGATGGAACGTACTCCATTGACGCAAGAGTTCCGCATACGGCCGTGGATCCAGAATTTCATCAGGGGCGATACCCGCCAAAACATCACTCGTGATGTTACGGAGGCAGTTGCCACTAGCCTGTATCCCATGCAGCCCTACTTCTGCCAAATCCGCCAAAGCCCGGGGCGTATCCTCAACTGAAATCCAGTTAAGTTGCAGATTTTGCCGGGTTGTGAAGTGGCCATAGCTACGGTCGTACCGACGGGCAACGTCCGCCAGTCTACGTAGCTGTTCACTGTTGAGCATCCCGTATGCGATTGCGATGCGTAGCATTGGAGCATGCCGCTGGATGTAGAGGCCATTCTGCAGGCGCAAGGGCCGTAGCTCATCGTCGCTCAGGCTTCCGTCTTGATTGCGAGAGACTTGTCCGGCTAACTGAGCCGCCCGCTCTCTCAGAAGTTGTAGGTCCCGCTCTACCGGTTGGTACATGATGAGTCTCTTGAAAATGAAGAGCGGAGACTAAAGCGCTATTCGCAAGCCTGGTACCGAATTTTTGTAATAAGCGATTCTGAATTTCGAATATCGCCCGGTCTGAATGAAATTGGTAATAAGCAAATGAGGAAATGATCTCTAGGGACAGAAGGTTATGGTTCAAAATGCAGCACATTCCGAAGCACATGCTCAGTCACCTGCCTGACCGCCTCAACCCGGAACTCCTCAGTAAACCGTTGACCCTTACCCATCACACCCTCCTCATTGCCTAAAATTTTAGGCTGGAAAGTGTCTAGTGTTTTAGTAGCGATTCAGTCTGTCGGAGAAGGCGGTAAGGCATTCCACGGCCCTAGCCGCGGACTGCTAACTGAAAACTCCCTTGCAAACCCCGCCATATGAGAGCCAGTTTTTGGCCTACACATCTTGTGAGGGTTTTCCTAGCTCGCACGGGCATGTTGTTGCGCGTAACGTTGACATCTCAGATGGTTGGACTAAGGGCTTGTTCCGATCGAAACGAAATCTTCTCCACCTTGAGAGCTGTCGGGCCCTTATCCGTTGAAGGCGGAGAGCGCGTCACTTGAAGGCTCGTTCGGTCGCGCATCCCCTTAGATCATGCTCCGCAATAAAACGAGTTCTTTTCCTGCTCTTTCACTTCTACATGTACGAGGATTTTCATGAACTTGTCCGTGAGTAGTCTTAAGGCCTGCTGTCTCCTTCTCGCCAGCATCGCGCTACTTTTCCCCGATCGCTCCTCGGCCCAAGCTTATCCGAATAAGCCTTTGAAGGTGGTCATTCCCTATTCGGTTGGGGGCGGCACTGACATTTCTACAAGACTGATGTCAAAGCACCTGACACTGGTCCTCAATAAGCCGATAGTTATCGAAAACAAAGGTGGTGCCGGGAGCACAATTGGTACAGAGGCAGTTGTTCGCTCAGATCCAGACGGCTACACGCTCTTAGTCAACACTGACACCATCGTCATCGCTCCATTGCTGTTCTCTAAGACTTCGTTTGATGTTCGAAAGGATCTCACTCCCATCTCCCCTTTCGCGTCAGCGCCAATCGTTCTTGTCGCAAGGGCCAACTTTCCCGCCAAGGACGTGCGAGAGTTGATCGCTTACGCGAAGAAGAATCCAGGCCAGCTAGCTCTCGCTACCTCCGGAGCTGGTTCCCCACACGATCTCGCAGCCATGATTTTTAGAGTCAGAGCAGGTATCGAGGTAAACGAGGTTCCCTACAAAGGGAATGGCCCAGCTTTAACCGACACGATTGCAGGCCACGTGGATATCGGCATGTTCACTCTGTCTCAGGTTCAGCCCTATGCCCAAACAGGCAAGGTCAAGATTTTGGCGGTCATAAGCCCGAAGAGAACGACGCTAGCACCAGACGTCCCCTCTCTAGCAGAGAGCGGCATTCCGAATGTTGAGGTGAGTTCCCGCTATCTTGTTTTCGTGCCCAGTAAAACGCCTAAGCCCGTGGTTAAGAAACTTGAGGCTAGTTTTGCAGAGCTTTTTGCAAATAAGCAATACCGTTCCGAACTGGAGAATCTCGGATTTGAACCACAGTTTTCACAATCTGAGGAATCAACTGAGTCGCTGCAAAAGGAGTTCGACAGATGGGTTCCCATCTTCAAGAGTCTCGACATAAAACCTCAGTAGTGTTCCAAAAGCCGAAAGGATCTGTATGTCCAGATTGAATATTAAGCACGATGCTCGGAAAACCTTTGATATTGTCAAGGCTGGTGGGATTGCAATTTTCCCAGTGGATGTCGGCTACACCATGATCAGCGGTTCGCGTGAGGGATTGAATAAAATTTTCAACGCAAAGCAAAGGGGTGGACACAAGCGGAACGCCCTAATCTGCGATCTTGAAACCCAACGAGAGCTTCATGTCCTAGATTCTCGCGGGCAGGAGATGGTTGACGTGATCACGCAAGATTACAACCTTCCATTGGGGCCAATAGCAACGTATCGTCAAGATCACCCTTTGATGAAAAAAATCGACCCAAATGCACTCGCTGCCAGCACTGCCGGTGGGACGCTCGCTATGCTCGTCAATGCGGGGCCCTTCCATGCCGAAATAACCCGCCTGAGTCGAGAGGAGGTCCACCCCCTCTTCGGCTCGTCGGCAAACCTCACTGGAACTGGGACAAAATTCAGGGTCGAAGATATTCAACCCGAGCTAACGAGCATCGCAGATGTCATCATTGATTACGGTCTTAGGAAATACCACATGTATCGGAGATCGGCCACACTCATAAACTTCGAGACCATGCAGGTCGTTCGCATGGGGGTCTGCTATGAGCAGATTTCGGATATCCTGCGCCGACACTACAAGATTGAGCTACCCCCTGACCAATCTGTGGAGGCAAATCCATCCGGTCATACGGATGAGTTTGGGCTACCTGTAGTTGTTCCTGAGGGCTAAATTTGTCAGGTCTTCATCAACCTCACCCTCTCGACTTGAGGGTCCACTCTTTTGCTATCCTGATTTAGGACACTTCATGAGCAGGACCTGCTGGGGGTGGCGCTAAGGAGAACTCCTCACTACCCAAGCCTAACGTTGAACACAATTTGCTTGTACCTTATCGTCACACCTGCCCGGTGTATTCGCCGCGCGCAGGGTAGTCCTTCGCGATGGCAAAGTCGATTGCTCCCAGCAGGTCTTGGAACGATGGGCGAGCAAAGGGCATGGTCTGTGTAGAGGCGTAATACAAAGTGCCATCCGAACGAACGATGAACACTCCCGGTTCACTAAAGAGTGCAGGCTCCTCAATACCGATGGATGTCTTGCCCTTGGATGCGCTGATGTACAGACCCCACTGGCGAGCACTGGACAGGCTAAGGCCGAAGCCAATCTTCAGGTGGGTCGCTTTGATCTTCTCCGACATGGCTTGAGCACGCTCGGCGTTGTCACTGCTCAGCGCCACTACCTGCACGCCGCGCTTTTGGAACTCGGGCGCCAATGCCTCTAGTTCGATAAGGTACTTTGCACAGATGGGGCAGTGCAGACCTCGATAAAACACAATCAGGTCAAACCGCTCAGCGGGCGCAGTTCCTAGCGCGAAGTGACCTCCAGAAACAAGAGGTATGTCTAATGCAGGAACAGGCTGTCGGGGCGTCAGTGCAATCGTGCTCATGAGGTTTCCTCATGGAGGAGAGTGTGTCATTAATTAGGAAATTCTCAACAGCCTTTTTGCAGTTCTTAGTTCATCCCGGCATTGTTTCTCATTTCCATGCCTTAACTGCATATAGGCAAGATTGCGATGGCTGCTGATCTCTTGAATTTGAGCCTTACTCACAATGGCGTCCTTGCGTAATTGGCCTCCAATACACACCGGACATGCAAACCACGTCCACCACTTGGAATAGTCTCCACCATATTGCTCGCGAATCTTCGCATCAACTGCAGATATATCAGACTGACAGTTTGCTGCCCATGTTTTTGTTGAGGTACCGAAAAATAGGCTCAAGGAAATCGACAAAATAAAAAAATTTTTGAACTGCGTTTTCATAAACATCTCAAAATTTAGTTTTCGAGGAGTGCTAAGGGGATAGCTCTAAGATTCAGCCGAAACTCGGGTATCGGTCAAACCATGGCTGCGCCTGCTCGAATGCCGCAGCGGCGCGAAAAATATCGACCTCACAATTTATTCTCGCCACCATCTGAAGTCCGACAGGCAGGCCTTCACGAGTAAATCCGGCAGGAATCGAGGCAGCTGGCTGTCCGGTAAGGTTAAAGGGATATGTGTAGTAGACCCAAGAGACGATGTTTCGGTCAGAAAGTTGCGGCGGCATATTAAGTCCGACATCAAATGCGGCGCAAGGTGTGGCTGGCGATAGAAGAAGATCGTAATCCTCAAAGAATACCCGCAGCTTTTCTCGCAACTCGTAACGCCTAAATACTTTGGTGTAGTACTCCTCGGATGTCTGACTCAGTGCATCCTTGAGTACATCGGCCACAGCTGGGTCGAGCATCTCGCGCTGCTCGGCCAGTGTTTTTTTTAGCCGCACCCCGACCCCTGCGTAAAATTCTGAAATCCAAAGGTCGACTGGGTCGGAGTCAAGCACAGTGTCTACCTCGAACACCTGGCATCCCAGATCCTCAAACCTGCGCGCTGCTCGCTCGACGATCTCGACAACCTCGGAGTCGGGTTTCGCGTAGCCCAATGTTCGGCTGAAGGCGATCTTCATTCCTTTGGACGGCGCACGACATGCTGCCACAAAGTCCGGTACTGGGCCCGAGACGGCAAAAGGGTCACGTCGGTCATGGCCGCTCATTACGGATAAGAGCAATGCCGCATCAGAAACAGTTCGGGCTAGGGGCCCCACGTGAGCCAAGGAGGGTGTTGCTGAGACTGGAAAGATTGGGACTCGACCAAACTGCCCCTTAATTCCGAACAGGCCACACAAAGATGCTGGGATGCGCACCGAACCGCCACCGTCGGTTCCTAAGGCGAGCGTCGTCACGCCTGCAGCAACGCTCGAAGCGGCGCCACAACTGGACCCACCGGGCGTTTTCGCCGTATTCCAAGGACTGCGGGTAAAACCAGTAAGCGGGGAGTCGCCAACCGCTTTGCATCCAAATTCACTCGTCGTAGTCTTGCCGATGATGCAGGCACCCGCGGAGACGACACGCTCAACCGACGGCGCGCTCACTGCGGCAACATTGCCTGCCATAGCGCGTGAGCCGGATGCGAAGGGGACTCCTTTCACCGCAATCAGATCCTTTATTGAGATAGGTAGGCCCAGCAAAGCACCCTGAGGCTCACCCCGCATGATTGCTGCCTCCGCTGTTCGAGCGCCCGCCATGGCCTCGTCAGCTGTCAGACTAGCGAAATTATTGAGAGCGGGTTCGGTGGCCTCAACGCGGGAGAGCGTCTCCTGCATTACCTCGACAGGGGACACCTCGCGACCCCTCATCGCCGACAGCAGTCCGGTTGCGGTGGGGTAAGCATCAAGAATACGCACGCAGGACACTCCTAAATTTTAGGTCAAGCAACAACGACATCGGCCGGAGTTTAGGCAATAAAACCAACTAGATCGACCCCAGAGCCCGATTAAACTCCGGTCGCGCAAGTGCTACGCAAAGACGAAATTGTGATTCGATCAAATGGCGATCGAGCCCCTTGCCGATCAGTACGAGGCGGGTCGCGGGACGATTCCCGGGCCAATGCTCTGCATACACCATTGGACTGAAAATCCTCTGCACACCCTGCAGAATCACCGGCTTTTCCTGGTCCGCAAACCGGATCAGACCCTTGACTCGGTAGAGATTGTCACCGTAACGCTCAACGAGCTCAGCCAGCATGCGAAGCAATTCATCGTAGGCTAGCGGCTGATCCTCAAAAAGCGAGATAGAAGACACTCCCTCAAGATGAGATGCGGACGCCCTGCAGACAACACAGTCCTCTGCATGATGGTGTCCGTGAACGTGTTGATGCTCAAGACCGCTGTAATCGGCTGGAGGATTCGAAGGGTCGACTTCTCCAAGCCAAGATTCAATGGAGGCCTCCTTCTCAGCCGGATTAAAGAGCCCAAGGTCGAGAAGGTCCCGAGGCCGAATGTCCGCATATGACGTCACGGCCACAGGGCACGATGGATTTAGTGCACGAACACAGGTGACGGCTTCACGGTTCTCCTCTTCGGACACCAAGTCTCGCTTGTTGAGAATAATCTTATCTGAGATGGCAATCTGCTTTTCGGCCTCAGGTGACTGCTGAAGCTGGGTCGCGACATGCTTCAGATCCACCATAGTTACGATGGCATCCATGCGAAAGGTCAGACTCAGATTCATATCCGTGAAAAACATTTGAGCCAGTGGAACGGGATCGGCAAGCCCAGTGCTTTCAATTACGATTCTGTCAAAACTTACTTGGGGTTTCTCCAAGCCAAGCCTCCGCTTATACAGGCTATAAAGTGCCCCGATCAGATCGTCCTTGCTCTCACAGCAGATACACCCGTTAGAGAGTTCCATCATCTCCTCATCGCGACGCATGATGAGATCTCCGTCTATACCGATCTCACCGAACTCGTTGACGATAACTGCAATGCGACCGCTTTCAGGGTCGCTCAGCAGACGATTAAGCATCGTTGTCTTCCCAGCGCCTAGGAAGCCAGTCAGAAGCGTTATCGGCAAACGCTGATCGGAGACGATGTCTGCCATGGTCAGCTCAGCACAGCCCAAGCTCGCACAGGAGAACCGCTCCCGTTGTCGATCTTGAGTGGGGGGCCATAAAACATAAACTCTCCCTTGCCAATCAGGTCTTCCAAGTTAACCAGCCACTCATAGTGCGTGATGCCACGATCGCGACAGACGCGATGACTAGGAAAGAGGTTATGTGAAGGCTTATCGGTGGAAGGCCCCTCCACCCCATGTATCTTCGAACCCCTATCTGCCAACCAGTGGGTTGCTTCCGCAGTAAGGCCCCAGTTGCTCCAGACGACCTCTGGCTTCGGAAAGTGCTTCTTGTGGAGTCCACTGCACATCAGCACGATGTGTCCGTCCACTTTGACTCCTGCCTTCGCCTCGGCTTCCTCAAGCTCCTTGACATCAACATCGCCGAGGTCAGGAATATGGCGAAGATCAAGACATACTGCCTTGCCCATAAACATGTCCAATGGCATCTTGTCTACCGACAGTCCGGTCGGATTAACGTGAAAAAAGGAATCAACGTGAGTGCTAATGTGATCGAGCGTCGAGATAAAGGTGGTAGCGAATGTCATTCGATCGCCGGGTACTCCCAAATCCAAGTTTGCCGACTTCTCGTGAGTCCAGTGCGGCGTGACGATGGGCCGCTGAAAAAGTTTATGCGCCGGCATGTTGTCGGACAACGTGAGAGTCAGGTCTATTAGTTTGGCCATCTTGTTTCTCCTGTCGAATTTTTAAGTGAAATCCCTTAAGACGCCTTCTTGCCCAAATACGCCTCCATCACCCGGGGATCATGGGCGAGCTCCCTGGACTTTCCTGAAAAAGTTATTTCCCCGTTTTCCATGACATACGCTCGATCCGTCACCGCGAGGGCTTCGGTGGCCAGCTGCTCAACCAGAAGTATCGAGAGGCCCTGACTATTTAGGCGAGTCAGAATGGGAAACAGAAACTGCAAAATTTTTGGCGCGAGGCCGAGAGATACCTCGTCAATCATGAGCAGCTTGGGTTTGGCAAGAAGGCCGCGGGCAAGCGCAAGCATCTGCTGTTCCCCCCCCGACAAAGAGCCGGCTAACTGGTTGCGCCGCTCTCTCAGTCTCGGAAAAGTATCGAACATCTCCTCGACTCCGGCTAAAACATCGGCCCTACTACGCAAGTAACCCCCAAGCAGTAGGTTGTCCTCGACCGACTGATCAGCAAAAACGTGCCGCCCCTCGGGCACCAGCACCACGCCCCTTCTCACGATCTGATGACTCTCGAGGCCATGCACTGGGCTTCCCTCCACAAGAATCTGACCAGATGCAGGGCGAACAACGCCAGCAATTGCTTTCAGGGAGGAGCTCTTGCCGGCGCCGTTGGATCCGATGATGGCGACCAGTTCTCCCGGATGCACGATCAGATTGACACCACGGGTCGCCTCAACCCTACCGTAAACAACCGAGAGATCACGAACTTCCAGCATAGGCACCTGCGCCATCAGGCAACCCCCTTCCGCCCGTTACCTTGGCTCTCAGACAACTGCTCCCCACCAAAATAGGCCTCGATCACTCTAGGATTATTCTGGATCTCAGCGGGGGTCCCAGCGGCAATCACAACACCATAATCAAGCACTGTGACCCGATCGGACACGGCCATGATCATGTCCACGTGATGCTCAACCAGGATGACGGTGACATTCCTTTGGGCAAGCGACTTTAGCAACTGTTTGAGGTCCTCGATCTCAGCATGCGTCAACCCAGCCGCCGGCTCATCGAGCAGAAGCAGACGCGGCGAGAGCGCCAAAGCTCGAGCGATTTCCAGACGCCGCTGATGTCCGAATGGCAGATTACGCGCCCGCTCATCGGCGTATTCCGCGAGACCGAGATACCTCAGCAAGGCCTCGGCAAGTTCGCGGAAGCGACGTTCCTCACGATTGGAGGCTGGGAGACGAAGAATGGCGGACACCAGACCGCTTTGAAAGTGGGTATGAAAACCCACCAATACGTTTTCGAGAACCGTCATCTGCCCAAAGAGTTCGGTGTTCTGAAATGTGCGGGAGAGACCCATCTGGGCAAGCCGGTACATCGGCAGACCCGTAGTGGGTTGGCCGAAAAAGGAGACACTGCCATCGGTGGGTTTGTAAAGACCGGATATGCAGTTGAGGAACGTCGACTTTCCAGCGCCGTTCGGTCCGATCACCGCATGAACTGACCCTGTCCTTATCTCCTCGGTGATCTTGTCATTAGCAACGAGACCGCCGAAGGCTACGGTTAGCCCAGACACTGCAAGGCTAACCTTATCCTCGGTCTGTCGGAGACCCAAAATTTCCGAGACTCGAGGCTCCGATGCGGGCCAGCCCTGCGAACTTCTCATTCGCTTGGGTGACAGATGAGAGCGCCAGTAACCAGCGGTCCCAACTATGCCCATCGGCATAGCGAAGATCACAAATGCTAACAGTGCACCGTATGCGAACTGCTGCCACGCGCCGAAGGACTGGAAGAGCTCTGGAACAAACGTCAGAACGCCCGCCCCGACGATCGGACCAATGAGGGTTCCTGACCCTCCAAGAATCACCATAAGGAGATACCGCAGTGAGTCTAGGAATCGGAACGTGTCCGGATTCACATAATTATTCAAATAGGCGTAAAGCGTGCCTGCCACTCCGGCGTAGACGGCAGCGACGGCAAAGGCAAGCGTGCGCGAGGAAATCGGATTGACGCCAAGAGAGCTAATCGCCATCTCACTCTGAGTGGCGGCCCTCATAGCTCGACCAAAACGCGAGTGAATCAAATTATGGTGTACGGTAAAGCCCAACAGGAAAATTATTCCGATTAGATAAAAGAATCTTATGTCATCGAGCTCATCTCCAAACAGCTGAATCTTGGGAATGTTACTGATCCCGGTCGTACCGCCGGTCAAAGACGACCACTCGATAGCGACGTTTTCCACGACGATGCCAAAGGCAATGGTGATCACGGCTAGGTAGACCCCCTTGACGCGGATCGTGGGATAGGCCAGCAGAACCCCAAAAACTCCGGCTAGGGTCATGGAGGCAAACAACGAGGGGAGAAAGCCGAGTCCGAACTTAGTGGTGGAAATAGCAGTGGTGTAAGCGCCAATGGCGAGTAGTCCGGCCTGTCCGAGGCTGACCAACCCTGCCAGCCCCACGACCAAATTGAGACCCAGCGCGATCAACGCATAAATCAACAGAAGCATCCAGACTCGCAAAAGATAGGCATTGCCAAGTGCGAGCGGCAAGACTGCAATCGCCAAGGCAAGCCCTGCGATAAGCCATGGAAAGTTGCTCTTGAATTCAGAGCGCTTCAAACCTTGACCATCTCCCTTTTCCCAAAGATGCCCTGCGGAAAGGCGAAAAGTAGAAGGATGATGATCGCGAATCCAATGGCCTCTCTGGCGGCCGAACTGATGTAACCCTCTATGAACTTTTCAAGGATGCCGTAGACCAGCCCCATAACGAGCACCCCTCGAGCCTGAGTGATGCCAGCAATGATGGCCACTGCAAAGCCCTTCAATCCAAGCAGCAACCCCATCGTGGCGGAGGCCTGGGTAATCGGTGCAATGAGTAAACCGGCCGAACCTCCAAGCGCGGCAGAAATTCCGAACGAGATCGCCGTCATACGCTTGACATTGATGCCCATTAACCCCGCTGTTACGGGATTAAAGGCTGTGGCCCGAATTGCGCGACCAACCATGGTGTGGCGGTAGAAATACTCAAGTCCAAGAAGAAAGCTGATCGCAAAAACCGGGATCAGCAGTTCCTGAGGGTAGATGCCGGCGCCTAGAACGGTAATTGGACGTTCGATCAGGGGCGAAGGCAGCGGCTTGGCGAAGGAACCGAAACTGATGGTGACATAACTCTCGAGCATGATTCCGACGCCGATGGTCGAGAGCATCCAACCAATTCCCGTCGCCTCCTTGGCAAATGGCCGCACTGCGAACCGCTCGACCAAAACGCCATAAACCACACAAACCAAAACGACAACGGGGAGCGCAGCTGTTAATGACCAACCCAGTCCGACGAACACGACGCCCAGAACCGCACCGAGCATCACGACGTCACCATGTGCAAAATTGGCTGCTCTGCTAGCAGACCACATTATGCTGAAGCCCAGTCCGATCAGCGAATAGATGGCGCCCACTGCCAACCCGCTCAGAACGTACTGCAAATTCGCGCTCGTCATATATGCCACCCCAGCGAGAGATCGAGCCTAAGAACGACGACCGTCAAATTACAGACGCATACCCTCAAAATGGGACCACAGACAGCGTGTCCGCTCCGGAGGGGATCAGACCTCTAGTCTCCAGCGTCCCTCACTTATAAGGTGTCTCAGACAACGGAAGTAACTTGCCATCGTGCCACGCGGTTAACTTGTAGTAGCGGGGAAGGATGGCATCGTGTCGCTCCTGGTTCTTCTCGAATGCTGGCTCGTACTTAGCCACCAAACCATCGTGACGAACTTGGTACATCGCGTCGCGTACCTTGGCCCGATCAAAGCTCCCAGCTTTCTCGATAGCTTGGGCAATGATGTAAACCGCATCATAGGAGTTCGCTACCGCGCTACCCATGCGAATCTCCTCCGGGTTCTTTAGACCGTACTTTGCCTGAATCTTCTTCCAGATTGCGTCCGCTCTGGGCTCGAGCTTGCCCATCCAAGTGTAGGTCTGGAAAACAAGCACGCCGTTGGACAACTTGCCAGCGATCTCGCCCAGGTTTCCAGCGAGACCCCAAGCCGCAACCATATTACCTGGACGCCAGCCAATCTTATCCATGCCCCTCAGCAGCTGATTGCCCTCCCGATCTAGGGCCCAGAAAATGACGGTGTCGACACCGGCGTCCCGCACCCGAAGGAGCTGGGGGGTCATATCAACGTCGTTCCAGTTGAAGGTCTCCTTTGCTGCAAGCGCTAAACCCTTGGCTTTCATCGCAGCCTCGACATCAGGCACACCGCCGTTACCCCAGCCGGTATTCTCATAGAGAAGAGCAACCTTCTTATTCTTGGATCGCGAAAGGGCCTGCTCGACCAAGAACTGAGCCACCCATTTATCCTTCGCCGAAACCCGAAACATCCACTTGTTTTGACCATTCTCGTGCTCGATGATTCCGGTGCCAGCCGCGGTAGTTCCCACATACGGGATGCCCGCCTGGCCGACAGGATCACGCATTGCAAGCTGCACGCCGCTGTGATAGCCGCCCAACATAGCGATGCAGTTATCCGCAAGAGCCACGCGACGGACATTGTCAACACCCTTTGGAGGCTGCCCTCCGTCGTCATAGATCTTGAAAGTTAACTTCTGGCCCAGCACGCCGCCCTTTGCATTGATCTCATCAATAGCGATCTCGGCACCCATTCGGATGGACTCACCTCCAAACGCAGCAGCCCCCGTCAACGGCCCGCTGGCCCCGATGCAGGGATTGATCTTTTGAGCTTGAACTGAAAGAGCAACAAGCGCGCCCGATACAGCAAGGGCCGCTTTGATGGCCAAACTACAACGAGAAAAGTCTTTTGAGCAGTTGAACGCGTGCATTCCGAAACCCCTCACTGTTAGACAATTAGACAAGGCATTCAGCGAAACTTGAAGAAATACTACCCTTTCAAAGGGCTGAACGGGACAGAAGGAACCCGCGGATAGAAGAAAAAAATTTCCACTATCTGGACATGGATGCCAGCGTAAATGCTGCGTTGCGAAGAAAAACATGCTCAAGAGAAGAGCAACACTCTGCCAGTCGAGCACCAGTAACTAGGGGCGGGCGAGAAGTCGCACACGCTCGCTGGCGTATCCAACATCAGTCAACAGGAGGCCCTGGACGATTAGAGCCTCTTTACGGAGTTTGGCCACAATCTCGTAGAGATCCTCTGGCTGGATTCGGGGCAAAAGAGCACTGATGCTTAAGGCACCAAGTATCAGTCCCCCACTATCCCTGAGCGGGACTGCCACGCCACTCACTCCTTTGAGCAAGCGCTCATCATGCGAGGCAAAGCCTTGTAGCCGACACACACGAACGCATTCAAGGAGCATACGCGTATTAACGTCGGCGAAGGTACTTAGGCGTCGAGCATTTGACAGTACGATTTGCTCCACCTCGACGTCGGGTAAGCTCATGAGCAACGCCAAGCTACCAGCACCGATCCCCAATGGTCGGTGCACACCAATCTGCAAGGGAATCAACTCCACGTGTCGCCCGCTGGATCGAGCTATCGAAATCGCATCGCGTCCGCTTCGAATGGTGAGAAAGGCAATGTGGCCCGTGCGACGCGCAATGCGGTTAAGCGAGGGCTGGCACAACTCGCGAAGCTTGAACTGCGGAGCGGCTGTCAGCCCCAGTTCGAAAAGACCATGACCAAGGAGATAGCGACGACTTTTCTGAGGACGCATCAGCCACCCCGCAGCCACCAAAGACTGAATGATGCGATGAGCCGTCGGCCTGCTGAGTTCGAGCATGTCAGCGATATCTACGAGTCTCAGCCCCTCTACACTGTAGGAGGCGACTAAGTTGATGATCTGAACGGCACGCTGAATGCTCTGCGTGCCGACCTCCTCCCGCCTGCCCGCAACTGAACGCCCCGACTCCGCGACGCTCACGGGAAAACGCTATCAAATCGGCGCATGGAAATCTCCACTATTCATCGTGACCTAGTTTAATCAGGACAGATTCGGGCGACGCTCCCAAAGCCCGAGTGGAGGTCCCCCTCTTCGGAACCGCCTGCTCTCCCTCGTAAGACCCGACGGCGATGGGGGGCCTACCAAAAAGCTCCCGACGCTGAGGGTCCACTCCTTTGCTGTCCTGTTTCAGGACACTTCATGAGCAGGGTCTGCCCATGACCAGACCCTGACTTTTGTGAGGGCAGGTGCCTGGCACTTAACTACTTGTTAACTACAGGCCGCGAGGAGTGTTGTAGGTACTTGAAAACGTTGAAGATCTCAATCTGGTAGGAGTCTTCACACGGCAGGGGTCAGGGGTTCGAAACCCTTCGCGTCCACCACCCTGCCCTCTTTGTATTCAACCACAGAGATGACACTCATAAAGCGGCTGACCCTTATCGCAAAGGATGGGCTAGTCGTTGCAATCCACTATCCTGATTTCCCTAGTGATAGCGACCCACGGTTGGGGGTGGGATGGTTCTCAGCTCAAAGAAAAAGTGTGTAAAAGTTCAATTTTTCAGCGATGAGGGGTTAATGAGCATGAAACGACGTTTATGTTCGGCACTCTTAACGTTGCCGTGGCTCTGGCTGGGGCTTTGCGGGCCCGCAACAGCACAGAGCTTTCCCACCAGGCCGGTGCGAATCATCGTTCCGTTCCCGCCCGGCGGCGCGACAGATGTCGTAGCTCGAACACTGGGCGCGCGTTTATCCCAGCTATGGAAACACCCGGTGGTGATCGAGAACAAACCGGGCGGAGGCGGAAACATAGGTGCCGACGCAGTCGCAAAGGCGGAGGGCGATGGATACACCCTACTGCTCGCATCCCCGGCGGAGATTACGATCAACCCGCATCTCTATGCCAAGCTACCGTTTGATCCTGTCAAGGATTTTGTGCCGGTGATGCGCGTTGCCTCGGCACCACTAGTGTTAACAGTAAACAGTAAGAGCGTTTTTAAGCGCCCTCAAGATTTGGTCAAACAGTCCGTTGCGGATGCCCGCGGTCTCTCATATGCCTCCTCGGGAACGGGCGGGCCGCAACATCTCGCAGGGGAGTTGTTTCGCGTGATAACGCAAGGGAACTTTGTCCATATCCCCTACAAGGGCGGCTCTCCCGCAATCGCGGATCTGCTGGGCGAGCAGGTGGATTTCTTTTTTGCAGGCGTTCCTCCGGCCCTCCCCCACCTAAATTCCGGCCGGTTGCGTGCGATTGCCGTCACGACCGAGACAAGGTCCCAGTTGCTGCCGTCTGTTCCGACCCTGTCGGAATCTGGGTACCCTGGGTTTCAGATTGAAAATTGGCAGGGGCTCTTCGCCCCGAGAGCCACCCCTCAGAGGATCGTCGATCAGATTGCTGCGGACAGTCGAACCGTGATGGCAGACAACACGTTCAGAGAGACGCTGAATGCGAGTGGGGCCTCTCCTGCGGTACTAATGCCCAAAGAGTTTGACGCTTTCGTTAAAAGTGAGAGCTCAAAATTCAGTCGGCTGGTAAAGGAATCCGGCGCAAAGGCCGACTAAACAATTACTAGAAGGAGCAATGCGGTGCGAATTATTCGGAATCTTGCTTGGACTGCGATTGTGTCTTGCCTTCTTGTTGGACCCTCGATCGCGCAACCTTATCCAACGAAGCCCATTCGGATGGTAGTTCCGTTTCCTCCAGGTGGCCCTACCGATATCGTGGCACGCCCCATAGCGCAGATGCTAGGCGAGGCACTAAAACAACCAGTGACGGTGGACAACAAAGGTGGGGCGGGCGGATCGGTGGGGGCAGAAAACGTGGCCCGATCCCCCGCTGATGGCTACTCCTTGCTGATGGCTACAGTCGGAACGCACGCAATCAACGTCAGTCTTTACAGGAAATTGGGCTATGACCCTGTCAAGGACTTTACACCGATTGCCCTCGTCGCAAGTGCGCCGGTAGTGATTGTTGTCAATGCAGATCAATCGATCAAGACGCTCCAGGACCTGGTCAAAGCAGCCAGTGCCAAGCCGGATGACGTCCAGTTTGGCACCGCAGGAAACGGGACACCCGGACACTTAACCGGTGCGCTATTTGAGACAGCAGCCCAAGTTCAATTCCGGCATATTCCTTACAAAGGGAGCGCTCCTGCAGTAACGGACCTCTTGGGAGGACACATTCCTGTTATGTTTGATCCCATTCAGTCTGTGATCACGCACATCAGATCTGGCAAGCTTCGTGCCCTAGCGGTAACAAGCAAGACTCGATCCCCCGCTTTGCCAAATGTTCCGACCGTAGCCGAACTCGGATACCCAGAGTTTGAGTCCACAGCATGGTGGGCTGTGTATGCTCCAGCGAAACTTCCTGAAACGGTCCTCGGAAGGTTGAGAGCAGAGGTAGAGCGAATCAGCGCATCCACCGCATTCCGAGAAAAGCTTGGAGACCTCGGGGTCGTACCAAATACACTTTTTAAAGAGAGCCTCTCCGATTTTCAGAATCGTGAGATCAGTAAGTGGGCCAAAGCTGTGAAATCATCAGGTGCGACCGTAGATTAATTTTGGAGTATTCATGAAACTTAGTGCTTCAGAGAAGGCTATGCTGAATGGGGAATGCGGGTCCGTCGTTCAAGTCGCCATCTCTCACCAACTGAAGGTGGGAAATTTTTTTGGGGCTGCGGACTTTGTTGAAGTGTCGCAAGCCCATGTCATGGCCGATACCGAGAGTCTGGGAGAGGCAGGCGTTCAATGGCTAGAGGACTTAGCGATGCGCGCATCAACCGAGGGCTGCGTCCGTATTCCCACAATCACTGATCCAAGAGGCACGGACTTCTCAAAGGCCCACCTGCTTAAGCAGACCGACGCCATGCTCAGTCTAGAAGAGCGCGCAATCCACGCTTTCAGCAAGCTCGGCGTCACGATGACCGACACTTGTATTAACTACCAAACCATCATGGCGCCAATACTTGGCGAACACGTCGCGTTTGGGGATACAGGGGTCGTGATCTACTCTAACTCGGTGTGCGGAGCGCTCTCTAACTTTGAGGGAGGACCATCAGCCCTATCTGCTGGGTTGACAGGAAGAACCCCACGTTACGGATATCACTTGGAGTCAAGGCGTCGCCCCACCCATCGCATTCGCGTTCGTTACGAGCCCAAAACCCTCAATGAGTGGGGCTCCTTAGGTGGGCTGATTGGCCGACAAACTAGAAATTATTGGTCCGTGCCTTATATCGAAGGTATTGAGGGTGTGCCCAGCTCGGATGCTTTGAAACACTTCGGGGCAGCGATGGCAAGTTTCGGGTCGGTGGCTCTATTTCATATTGATGGTGTGACGCCTGAAGCCAGAATCGATCCGACTTTAAATAGCCGAGAGCTACCCACTGAGGACATCAACGAGTCGGACATTCGAGCCTTACAGAAGACGTACCGAGTGAGTGACACGGTGGATGTGGTGGTGTTCTCAGCGCCACAGCTGAGCATTTTTGAGTTGCGCGACCTAGCCGGCCTCTGCGATGGCAAACATTTCAAGCTCCCTCTCCTAGCCGTCACAAGTCCGCAGGTTAAACCCGATTCGGATCGAATGGGCTACACCTCAAAAATTGAGGCTGCTGGCGGCACCGTCTTCTCTGGGATGTGCTTCTATCAATCCTATGCTCGAGAGATCGCCGAGGCCAATGGCTGGAAGCGATTGGTAACTAACAGCGCCAAGATGGTGAATATTCTTGGGGGTTATGGATATGTCCCGATGCTTGCCTCGATGGAAGAGTGCGTCCAATCTGCCGTGACCGGAAAACTCTAATGACGATCAAATTTATCGCGACTTTAGCGATGGGAAACCCTGTAGAGGGACCATGCCTAGTAGCAAGCGACGGCTTTTCCGCCAGATACGATCTCGACCGAGTCACTGGAAAGTTCTCGCGGCCAGCCCACAAGCTATTCGGCCACGACTATCGGGACAAAATCCTGATCCTTGACACCGCAAAGGGAGGAGTCGCCACTGCATGGATGCTTTTTGAAATGAAATCCAGAGGCGTCTATCCCGCAGCGATCGTACTCAACACCGTCAACCCTATTCTGGCTCAAGGGGCGGCGATGGCAGATATCCCTTTGATGGCTGGCTTTGATTGCGACATCACCGCCTCTATCGCGAGTGGATCTGTGGTTCGCCTTAACCCCCCAGAAAAATCATTGACGCTCATCACATGAGCGGTCAGAGGCAACCGCTAAATTCGGCCTTCCGCGAGGGTCCACTCTTTTGCTGACCTGTTTCAGGACAGTTTGGGAGTGGGGTGTCTGCTCATCAATGGTCCCAGGGGGAGCTCCTCGGACTTAGCGAGGCGAAGAGGGACGCACACATCTCTTAAGGGAAGCGGCGAGCAAAATCCCAAAAACGATCGCCCACTCTAGAGAGAAAAAGATCGTGACACCGGCCGTAACCATCATTGGCAATGAGTCGGGGAGTCCAGCCTTGATCTCCTGCTTGATCTGGCGCAGATCAATGAGCCCCCAGGCGACCGCCAGCAACAACGCGCTGATAACGACCTTGGGGAGAAACTCAATTAAGGGGCCAACAAACCCGAGGATAAGCATCAGAAAAATCGCGGAGCTGATCGCCGAAATGGGAGTCTGCGCCCCAGCCGCAACGTTCACACCGGAGCGGTTAAAAGATCCGCTTGCTGGGTAAGAGGAGAAAAAGGCGCCCCCGATGTTTGCGATGCCTTGTCCCAGGAACTCTTGATTAGCGCAAAAGGTATCCTGGCGGCGTAAGGCAACGGACCGGGCGATAGCCATTGCCTCTGTAGAGGCTAGGAGCAGCATGACCAGCGCTGGTCCGACTAGGCTATTAAGGATCGGTGCACGCAGGTCCGGCAACGTTAACGGCGGCAATACTTCCGAGATGGTAGCCACGCGCTCATAGCGAAACGTCCCCCCGATGATCGATTCAATTAGCATCGCCACAAGACTTCCCAAAAGTACTGCCACTAACATTGATGGGACTTTCTTGTTCAGCGGCCTCCACAATGCGATCACAAAAAGCGTGACCAAGACCAATGCGGGCGCGTGCCAGTCTAGGTTGTGGGCCAATACCTCACTGGCAATACGTTCAACCGAACCAATAACGCTCATACCTCGTGCCAAGTCCATACCGAGCAAAGATCCCAACTGACTGTTGATGATCAAAACAGAAGCGCCAACGGTAAAGCCGACAATGACGCTGTGAGGGACCCTATCGACGTACTTCCCTGCACCCGAGAGACCGATGAGACACTGCGAAACACCGACCAAAAAACTCAGCGTCAGAACCAAGCTGATGTAGGCCTCAGATCCGACCGTTGCCAGAGGAGCAATGAGGGCCATAGTAGTCAGTGAAATGGCATTGGCCGGCCCCGTAACCATTGCTCGACTTGAACCGAATAGGGCTGCGAGTATGCACGGCACCATGGCAGCATAAAGGCCAAACTGCGCCGGCAACCCCGCTAGCATCGAAAAAGCGATCCCTTGAGGCAGAACAACAATTGCCCCAGTCAGGCCAGCGAGGAGGTCCGCACGCAGCACATCGGATCTCGAGAACTCATGCGACCATCTGCTTATGGGCAGAAAACGCATCGCAATCTCACGCCCAGTCCAACAGTTTGAGACGCTGGACCTTTCCAGATGGGCCGCGTGGAAGGTCTTCTGAGAATCGAAAAATCTTGGGGGTCTTGTAGCGCCCTAGACGTCGGAGACAAAACTCCCTCAGCTCAGCCTCGTCGCAACGAACCTGATCTTTCAGCACTACAAACACCATGATCTCCTGACCGTAGGCGGCATCTGGAATACCTACGCACGCCGCCTCCAGAACAGATGGGTGCTGTAACAAAATCTCATCGATTTCTCGCGGCGCAATGTTCTCACCACCCTTAATGATCAATTCTTTGAGGCGCCCCGTTACGAAGTAGAAGCCGTCAGCATCACGATGCCCAAGGTCTCCCGTCTTGAGCCAGCCCCCTGAATCAAAGGCTTTCTCGGTCTCTGCCTTGGACTTGTAGTACTCCGACATCACATTCCCTCCCCGAAGGCATAGCTCTCCGGTTTGGCCGTCTGCGAGCTCTGTGCCGCGAGGATCGACGACCTTGGCCTGCACGCCGCACGGCAACCCAGGGCTTCCGTAGCGACGACGCTGGTCATGAGGATTACAGAAGACAACGGAGGCCGACTCGGTCATTCCCATCGCTTCAATCACGGTGATGCCAAATCGTCTCTCGAAAGCCTGGTGCTGGTCGGGCGACAGCGGGGCCGACGCTGATCGACCGAAGCGCACATGCCGCAATTCTTGGGCCGAGGGCGCATCTGGTTTGTCGGCAGCATTCAGCAGGTAATTGATAATCGTGGGGACCATGTTGATCCACGTGCATTGATACCGAAGCACAGAGGGCCACCACTGACTGATCGAAAATTTCTGCGGCGTTACGATACTGCCGCCGGAGAAAAACGGGGTAATCGTTGCGATGGACTGACCGTTAATGTGGTAGATCGGCAACGAACTGAGGACACGATCTGACGACGAGAGCCGGTGCCATTCGCTCACTGACTGAGCCGCAGTGAGAAGATTTCTATGACTCAACCGCACACCTTTGGGAGTTCCGGTGGTGCCTGATGTGTACATAAGGAGTGCCGGCGAGTCGGGGCTCAATGTCGGTAGATCCGACGCTTCCGACTCACCAAACACGTGAAGCGCGTCCGGGTCGATCTCAACCGCGATAAAAGAACGTGTCACGTGACGCTTCGCAGTCGCAAGCGCGGTGGCTTGTGACGACCCAAAAAAAACTAACTCGCAATCACTGTGCTCAAGCACCAAACCCAGTTGCTCCTCGTGAGCCAATAGATTGAACGGCGTGACGACGTAGCCGGCGGCCATGATAGAGAGAAAAAGCCGCATGGTCTGAATGCCGTTCTGGAGGTAGAGGCCGACATGCGCTCCAGGGCGTATGCCCTTAGAAAGCAAAACAGACAGCAAGGACCTCGACTGGTCGAGCAACATCCCGTACGTGATGACCCTGTCCGTCTCAGGAGAGATGAATAAGGGTGCGTCAGGTTGTTTTGACGACCAATCAAGCAGCACATCGCGTATGGAAGACATCACCTACCCGCGATCAAACTTTTCAAAATATTCTGACAACAGGTCGTCGACGGATGGAACCACCTCTGGGATTGGGCGCGCTATACGAGTGATATTCAGATAGTGTCGATAGTTCAGGTTCTCAGAAAAGTTATTTCGTCCCCAGGTGCCACATCCCATGGAGAGGGAAAAGGGCAGTCCGTTGTCAAAGCTTCCCCCTGTTGCAATGGCATGGGCCTGATTAACAATGACCCGAGCGACTGGCAACCGCTCGGCAAGCGCCCTCGCCCTCTCTTCCAACGCAACACCAGACTTTACCGAATGCAGGCCGACGGAGTGGCCGGCACCCTGAAAGGCATAAACGTTCCTGACCAGGTCAATCGCCGAGTCAAAATCCGGAACCTCCCATACCGTGAGAATCGGGCTAAGCTTCTCGCCAGAAAATGGATGGCCAGGACCCCAGCCCGTCTCACGAACCATGAGAAATCGAGCGACTTCAAGTCCCGGACCCTTGAGCCCAGCCCTCCTGGAGATCTCGGGAGCTGATTGCGCAACAGCCTGCGAAGAGAGTTTTCCGTCGGGGAACATGAATGCCTGGAGTCTTGCCCGATCCTCCTCAGTCAGCAGGACTCCGCCAGCGGACTTGAGAGATTCGATCGCCCGATCGTATGCTGAACTAACGATGACGACGCCGTTTTCACTAGAGCAGCTTGTGGCGTTGTCGAACGCTTTAGACTTCGCGATCTTTTCTGCAGCGCTATTGCAGTCTGCCCACTCATCAATAATTACGGCTACATTTCCAGCGCCAACACCGAATGCTGGAGTGCCGCTTGAGTAGGCCTGACGAATATTGGACTGCGACCCAGTCGCAACCACCAGGTCAGCCAATTTCATCAATTCGGTTGTCGCCTCTTTGGAAATTGGCATCGGAAGCATCTGGACTAGGTCAATGGGTGCGCCAACCTTCCCCAGTTGCACATGGACGTAAGTAAGAAGTTGTTGGCAGGTAGAGGCTCCCTTAGGGGATGGTGCAATGATGATTGCATTTCGACACTTCAGCGCGTTAAGAATCTTATTAATCGGTGTAGCGCCAGGATTGGTTGAGGGGGTAATCGCCGCCACAACGCCGACCGGACGCGCAATTTCTGTGATTCCAAGTGCAAGGTCCTCGTCAATAACACCGACCGACACCGCTCGTTTTAAGTCTCGCACGAGGCCCAGGGTCTTCCTAAAGTTCTTGGCGAATTTGTCGTCAATGTTACCGACGCCAGAGTCCCGAACGGCTAGCTCTGCCAAGTGACGATTTCTTTCGGGCTCGAGCATCGCCCAAGCCACTGATTGCACCATCAGGTCAACCTGAGCCTGGGTGTATCCATCGATGGCGTGTTGGGCGTCGCGCGCCTTTTTAATGAGCGTCTCGACCATCGCGGTCATCTCCACCTCGGCCATTAATCAGGCTTGATATTGGCTTCTCTGACCAATTTTTTCCATTTCGGAATTTCGGCCTTGACGACCCTCTCTAAATCAGAGGGCAGACTGCCTACCGCCTCGGCACCCTGCTGAAGAAATTTCTCCCTGACGTCGGCCTGCGCGCATGCGAAGACAACGGCCTTGTGGAGACGCTCAATGATGGGTTGTGGCGTCTTTGCGGGCGCGAACATGGCGTACCAAGAATCCACCTCAAACCCTGCAAATCCAGACTCCATCATAGTGGGGACATTTGGAAAAGCTGCAGCTCGTTTGGAGGTGGAGACCGCGATCGCTTTCAATTTTCCTGACTTCACATACGGCGCTGCCGCCGGAATCGACACCCAAAGCATGCCGATCTGACCGGCCAAAACATCGGTAATTGCAGGTCCACCGCCGCGATAGGGCACATGCGTCATCGGAACACCTGCACTGAGCGCCATCATCTCCCCGGCTAAGTGCCCTGGTGTGCCGTTGCCCACCGATGCGTACATCACCGAATCGGGTTTACTCTTAGCGAGCGAAACGATGTCCTGCGCTGACTTGGCCGGGTAGTCTGGATGGGCCACCAAAATCTGTGGGAGGGACGCAACGAGCGAGACCGGTGAGAAATCGTTCTCCGTATTGAAGCTGAGTTTCGGGAACAGTGCAGCATTGATCGTATGAGACGAGAGCGTAAAAAGCACGGTGTACCCATCGGGTGCCGATCTCGCTACCGCCTCTGTGCCGATCGCACCCCCTGCGCCCCCTCGGTTGTCGATGATCACCTGCGTGCCACCCAGCGCCTCGGAGAGCCGGGGCTGAACGATGCGAGCGATAACATCAGTTCCCCCGCCAGGGGGGTAGGGCACTACCATCCGAATTGGCCGATTCGGGTAACCGGCCTGAGAAAAAGCAAGGGAGCCCGGCAGGGCGGTGAACACAGCAGCTGATTGCAAAACGCGACGGCGTGTCATTGAAATGCCCATGGAACTCCTCACTTTCTTTAGCTTTAAAACAATTAATTAAACATAATCTCTGTACTTCTCGAGAAAGCGAACGGGCTTGCTCAGTGCATCTCGTCGGAATGGATCTCCGAGCTCTCGAGTGCACATGATCTCAATGACGCAGGTCTTCTTCTGATTCATCTGCATGTCCAGAGCGCGGCTTAAGGCAGGGCCCACGTCGTCAAGCCGATCGACCACAATCGCCTCAGCGCCCATGGCTTTGGCGATACCAGCAAAACTCTCGCTCTCCAAATCCTCGGCCACAAACCGACGGTTGTAAAAGTCCACTTGATTCTTCTTCTCCGCCCCCCACTGTCGATTATGAAACACGACCGCAGTGACGGGAATCTCGTGACGCACTGCCGTCATGATCTCAACCATACTCATGGCCCAAGCGCCGTCTCCAGCATAGGCGATAGCAGGTCTATCAGGCGCGGCAGTCTTCGCGCCGATGATTGTCGGAAGCGCATAGCCACAATTGCCAAAGCTCATCGGTGCGAAGAAGCTGCGCGGCTCCTCAAAACGAAGATAGGAATTAGCGACCGAATTGATGTTGCCGATATCAGTTGAGACCATCACGCGAGCGGGCATGGCCTTTTCAAGCTCTCGAAGCACTTGTCGTGGATGGAGATAAGTCCCGCCGTTAAATGTTCGTTCGCCTTTAGCCTCCTCGATCATGTCCAGGCTATAAGCGTCCCTCTCGTGAGTCCAGCCATCCAACTCTCTCTCCCACGACTCTTTCTCGGACCTAATCCTCTGGGCGCGCTCCGCCCTGTTCGCGTCGCTTGCCAGAGTCATGGTCACGATTCGAGCGAGCAAAGCCTTCGCGACGGCTTTGGCGTCACCATGAATGCCAACGTGAATCTTCTTGACCAAACCAAGATTGGTATGGTCGGCTTCTACTTGGATGATCTTGGCGTCTTTGGGCCAGTAATCAAGGCCGTGTTGCGGCAACGTCCCGAAGGGGCCCATGCGCGAACCAAGCGCAAGAACCACGTCCGCCTGAGAGATTAACTTCATTGCGGCCTTAGAGCCTTGATACCCGAGCGGCCCAGCCCAAAGAGGATGACTAGCTGGGAAGGCATCGTTTCGTAGATAGCCTGTCACGACTGGCGCGCCGAGCCGATCAGCCAGAGCCTTGCATTCCTCTACGGCGTCGCCCATAACAACGCCGCCGCCCGCCAAGATCACTGGGAATTGGGCGGTCGCCAAAAGATCTGTTGCGCTTTGCAAGCTAGTTTCACCGCCACTTCCACGATCCACGCGCATCGGCTGGGGGATCTCACACGAGATCTCGCCGTAAAAGAAATCCCGTGGGATGTTGAGTTGGGTGGGACCCATCTCGGACATGGCACGATCAAAGCAGCGAGCCGTGAACTCCGCCATTCGACGGGGGTTCACCACATGTCCCTGATACCTCGTGAACTCTTGGAACATCGGGAGCTGGTTTGCCTCCTGAAACCCGCCCAGACCGATTCCCATCGTGCCGGTCTCAGGCGTGATCATCACAACAGGGCTATGGGCCCAATATGCAGCTGCTATTGCGGTCACGCAGTTGCTTATGCCTGGACCATTCTGACCGATGACCACCCCATGACGTCCTGAGACGCGGGCGTAACCATCCGCCATGTGTGCCGCCCCTTGCTCATGGACCACTGGAATAAGACGGATTCCTGCTGGGGCAAAGATATCCATGGCGTCCATGAACGCGGATCCCATAATTCCAAACATCTCGGAAACGCCATTGGCGACGAGAGTCTCCACAAATGCCTCTGACGGGGTCATTTTTTGGACGCCCTTCACAACGGTGCGTCGATTGACAGACTGTTTCACGCTCTCTCCTCTCAAAAATTTCCAACGAGCCCGCTACTTCTTCAGGGGACCAACGCTTGGCCTCACCATGGAAAAGTCTTGGCGCTTGACGCGAAGATAACAAATGTTACCAAAAAAAGAGACGGATTGATGAAAAAAATGAAATAACCTATCCTTGAGGGCACGATGACTCCGAGCAGACTGGTTCCCTTTTATCGAATTGATGGAGACACTCCTAATTTGCGGTTGTTCTCTCTCCTCGAGATCATTGCGCAGAAGGATCGACCCTTTAATTTGCAAGGCTTGGCCGAAGACAGCGACCTCCCTAAGGCAACCTTGCATCGCATGCTTCAACAACTTGAGGGTGCGGGCATTCTGCAGCGTGACGGGAATGGTCGGCACTACAGCGCGGGTGCGCGACTGACTCGCCTGGCCGAGACCTTGTTACTTAATGGGACAACGCGTGGGGCGCGGCATGCCATCCTCTCCAAATTGGTCGAAGAGGTCGGTGAGAGCTGCAACATCACAGCGTTCTCTGGCAATGAGGTGCTGTATGTAGATCGGGTTGAGACTGCGGCGCCGCTTCGCTTCTTCCTTCAGTCTGGATCGCGGGTGCCGGCCCATTGCTCAGCGACTGGAAAGCTCTTTCTGGGACAGATGGCCCCGGCTCAGCGCCGAAGACTGCTCTCTGCGGTCCCGCTGGAACGATTCACGAGCAACACGATTACAGATATCGGACTGCTTGAGAAAGAAGTCGAGCAAGTCAAGCAGCTCGGGTACGCCTTTGATCACGAGGAATTCTTGCCGGGGCTTCTGTGTCTGGCAGTGCTGGTGCCGACAAAAAAAGGGGGCTCCAACATGGCCGTTGCACTACAAGCGCCAATCATGCGGTGCCCAAAGGAGCGTGCGTTGGATTTTTTGCCTGCGCTCAAAAAGGCGGCCCTTTCAGTGTCGAGAATCAATGATGACTTTCCAGATTCAGATGAAAAGGGGGCGGCATGAGTCGTAAATTTAGCGATCGAGTGCCTCAAGAGCGCGTTGATGTCAGGACTCTCTTTGGCCTAGACCTCGATATGCAGGTCCCTGCATTCGCTGAGCGTGATGAGCATGTACCCGAAATTGATCCCGCCTACCGATTCAACCGCGAGACCACCCTCGCCATTCTGGCGGGTTTTGTCCACAACCGTCGGGTCGCAATCCAAGGTTGTCACGGTACCGGCAAATCAACCCATATCGAGCAGGTTGCTGCGCGGCTCAACTGGCCCTGCGTGCGAATCAACCTCGATGGTCACATCGGCAGACTGGACCTCGTAGGAAAGGATGTGATCACCATTCGAGATGGCCAACAGGTAACCGAGTTTCAAGAGGGCGTTCTGCCGTGGGCGCTACAGCGACCAATCGCACTCGTATTTGATGAATACGACGCGGGCCGGCCTGAGGTGATGTTTGTCATTCAGCGCGTCCTTGAGCGCGATGGCGGCTTCACACTGCTCGATCAGAAACGAGTGATACACCCACACCCATGGTTTCGCCTTTTTGCCACGATGAACACATTGGGGCAAGGAAACAGCAATGGGCTCTACCATGGATCCCAGATCCTGAATCATGCCCAACTGGATCGCTGGAGTCTTTTCACCACCCTCGATTACATGCCCCCCGAGGAGGAGGCTGCCATCGTACTCGCGAGAGTCCCCGCATTGGATACTGCGCACGGAAAAGGCCAAGCCCACGCGATGGTCACTCTTGCCGGCCTCACGAGAAGAGGCTTTGCCGTAGGGGACCTCTCAGTGCTGATGTCGCCCAGAACTGTGATCACCTGGGCTGAGAATTTGCAGATCTTCCAAGATCTGAGGGTTTCTTTTGAGCTGTCTTTTTTTAATAAATGCGAAGCCGACGAGAGAGTAATCGTTTCAGAGTACTTCCAGCGCGTATTCGGTGAAGAGCTGCACCCCAGTCGCTCCCCATTTGAGAGACCCTCTCAGTGAGCAGCGACCTCTCAGCCCCTTTAGCGCTAGAAAAATACAGCGACGCGGTCGGAGGTCCGTTCATCCGCACACTGACTCTCAATCCACTGCTTCAATGGAGTAACAACACCCTTTATCAAGGCACCGAAATCGTGCCACTGGACGCCACGCACCTAAATAAAGTCCGAGACGATCTGGGGGACCTTCGGGGTCTTCTCGACGGTGCGTCGTTGAAGGTTCGGCTAAGCGAGGCCTCTCTGCACGGGCTCTCAAGCCCAGAAGATGAGGCTGCTCGACTCGTCTTCGATCTACTTGAACAGCTTCGGGTTGAGAGTCTCGCGCCGCCGAGCCTTCCGGGAATGCACAAGAATATTCAGAGACGATTCTTAAGGTGGGCAGAGGAGTTTGTCGAGTCCGGACTCTGTGAGACGGCAATAGGAATTCTGGTGCTCACGATCGCACTCATCTCATGGTCTCGGCTGAATCGGGCCCCGGTTCCGGAAGATTTTGGCGACCTAATTGAGGCTACACGCGCCAATATCGTGGGCGAGCTGGGAGGACATTTTTCTGCTCTGCCCCGTCTCGCCGACTCTCAGGAAGAGTTCAGTATCCCGGCCCTCGAGATCAGTCGGTGGGTAGCGAGCAAT
>Ga0214923_10001482_pt1 | contig 33231 bp, 40 predicted proteins | sample LL1510_MetaG_FD_177993 | JGI IMG/M metagenome (GOLD analysis project Ga0214923, IMG submission 177993) | Freshwater microbial communities from Lake Lanier, Atlanta, Georgia, United States - LL-1510 | ecosystem: Environmental > Aquatic > Freshwater > Lake | place: USA: Georgia | collected...
GATGAGCTGCAACGCTCGAAACCAGCCGCTGCCAAGGGCCGTTACCTGAAGCGAATCACCATCTCGTCAACGATGAGCCCCGGTGTTCGCATCGACCCGAGCGTGGTGGAAGCCAGCGCCTAGCCCGCTAGCCTGCACGGCGCTCTAGAAAGCAACGTTCTACCAACCAAAGAAGTGCGGTTCGCCTTCGGGCGAAGAATCGGAGTCCCGATACGGGCCCCGGCCTCACGAGGAAGGATTCCAGATGTCTGAAGCTCGCGCCGAGAAGGCTGCGGTCGTCGCTGAAGTTCGCGACAAGCTCGCTGCGTCGAACTCGATCATCGTCACCGAGTACCGCGGGTTGACCGTTGGTGCCCTTTCCAAACTGCGCCGCACCCTGCGTCCGCTCGGTGCCGAATACAAGGTCTACAAGAACACCCTCATCAAGATCGCCGCGCGCGACGGTGCCATGTCGGCCGTCGACAGCATGGTCACTGGCCCGGTTGCCATCACCTTCGTGCAAGGTGAAGTGACTGCAGTCGCCAAAGCGTTGCGCGATTTTGCGAAAGAGAACGATGCCCTCAAGTTGAAGGGCGGTGTCGTCGACGGCAAGGCAGTCGACGCCAAAGGCCTCAAGGCACTTGCCGACTTGCCGTCGCGCGAGGTCATGCTCGCCAAGTTCGCAGGCTTGCTCAAGGCCCCGATGGCCAACACGGCGTACATGTTGTCGGCGCTGCCGCGCAAGGCCGCCTACGGCCTGAAGGCGCTCGTCGAACAGAAGCAAGCGGCCTGAACCACCGGCACGAGAATCAACGAACCCAGATCCGAATACCACACCCAGTAACACCAACACAGAAAGAGACAACACACCATGGCACTCACCAAGGAAGAGATCCTCGACGGGATCGCCGCCCTCACCGTGCTCGAGTTGAAGGAACTGCTCGACGCGTTTGAAGAGAAGTTCGGCGTGACCGCCGCAGCCCCTGTCGCCGTTGCCGCAGCAGGTGCCGGTGGCGCCGCCCCGGCCGCAGCCGCCGAAGACAAAGACGAGTTTTCGGTCATCTTGAAGGACAAGGGTGGCCAGCCCATCCAAGTGATCAAGGTCGTGCGCGAACTGACCGGTCTCGGTTTGAAGGAAGCCAAGGAACTGGTCGATGGCGCCCCGAAGCCGATTCAGGAAAAGGTCAGCAAGGCCGACGCCAACGCTGCCAAGAAGAAGCTCGAAGAGGTCGGCGCAACCGTCGAGTTGGCCTAACGCCAGCCCGAGCGAGTCGAGCACCCGTTTTGGGTGGAAATCTCGACTCGCACGGTTAGCCTGACGGGTCGCCGTGCGTCGCCCCCACCAACACTCCCCGCAGGGGAGCGTGGTGTGCGCCGTGTCGTCGAACCCCACCCACCTTGTTGCAGTTCGTTAGTCCCCGCCAGCCCATCACCAAATAAGTAGGAGTCGAATCTCGTGCCGTCTCGCGCCGCCGCACGCGAACGTTATTCGTTCGCGTCACTCGAAGAAGTTCTTGAAATGCCCGACCTGCTGGCGGTACAAAAAGACAGCTTCGAGTGGTTCATGCGTGACGGTCTTCGCGACGTCTTCACCGACCTCTCGCCGATCAAGACCAACGACAACTCGTTGCAACTTGAACTCGAGTTCGATCCAGACGACCGTGAACTGACGCCTGGTCCGAAGTTCACCGAGGCTGAGTGCCGCGAGAAGCACCACACGTACGCCGTTTCGCGTTTCGTGAAGGCGCGTTTTTCGAACCGCGACACGGGCGAAATCAAGGAACAAGTCGTCTACATCGGCGAGTTCCCGAAGATGACCGAGCGTGGCACCTTCCTCGTCAACGGCATTGAGAAGGTCATCGTCTCGCAGTTGGTGCGTTCGCCTGGCGTCATTTTCGAGGCCGGTGAGCGTTACCGCTTGCGCAACCTGTCGAAGCACCAGTTGGTGAAAGGCACCGTGCACCCGCAGCGTGGCGAGTGGCTCGAGTTCGACGTTGAGCACAAGCCCGGCAAGAACCCGACCGCTGGTGCGCGCATCGCCCGCAAGCGTCGCCTCAGCATCTTCCTCATCTTGCGTGCGCTCGGCTATGACGAGCAGAACGCGCCTGGGTTCCTCGAGCGATTCGTCAAGCACTTTGACTTCCTCGAAGAGCAGTGGCTGCGCGAAAAGAACCTTGCACCGTCGCGCGACGAAGCACTCGTCGAGATCATGCGCAAGACCCGCCCGAGCGAGCCCGCAACGGTCGAGTCGGCACGCATCAACTTCGAGAGTTCATTCTTCGAATCACGTCGCTACGACACCTCGCGCGTGGGTCGCTACAAGTTGAATCGCAAGATTGGCCCCGAGGTGCGCAAGTTGTCGCAACTCTTCGGCTTGCCCGAGGGCAATGAACTTGGTCAGATCGATATTCCGCGTGAAGGTCAGAACGTGCTCTCGCGTTGCGAAGTGCTCGCGACCATCACCTATCTCTTGCATCTCGTGAAGCAAGAGCCGGGCTACCGCCTCGACGACCAAGATCACTTTGCCAACCGACGCGTGCGTCCGGTGGGCGAGTTGATTCAGAATCAGGTGCGAATCGGTCTCTCGCGCATGGACCGCGTCGTGCGTGAGCGCATGAGTTCGCAAGACCAAGACGGCATCTCGCCGCTCACCCTCATCAACGTGCGCCCGCTCGTTGGTGCGATCAAAGAGTTCTTCAACTCGTCGCAGCTGTCGCAGTTCATGGACCAGACGAATGCGCTGTCGGGCTTGACTCACCGCCGTCGTCTCTCGGCACTGGGCCCTGGCGGTCTGTCGCGCGAGCGTGCCGGCTTCGAAGTGCGCGACGTGCACTTCTCGCACTATGGCCGTATGTGCCCCATCGAGACACCCGAGGGTCCGAACATTGGTCTGCAGGGTGCGTTGGCGACATTCGCCAAGATCAACCCATTCGGCTTCATCGAAACGCCGTATCGCCGCGTGAAAGACGGCCGCGTCACCGACGAGGTGCGCTACATGGCCGCCGACGAAGAAGAGGAATACGTCATCGCCGAAGCGAACACCGCCATCAACAGCGATGGATCATTCGTCGACGACAAGGTGCTCGTGCGCCGCTCGCCACAGGCAGCGACCCTCGAAGACCTGAAGAAGATGCTCGAAGCCGAGTCGTTCTTCGGTTCGACCACTGACTTGGCGCTCGTTGAACCCAAGCAAGTCGACTTCATCGACGTGTCACCACGCCAGATCGTGTCGGTAGCGACGTCGTTGATTCCGTTCCTTGAGCACGACGACGCCAACCGTGCGTTGATGGGTGCGAACATGCAACGCCAGGCCGTGCCGCTGGTGCGCGCCGAAGCCCCGTTCGTCGGAACCGGCGTCGAAGCGCGCGCTGCCCGAGACGGTGCCGACCTGGTGCTCGCCAAGGGTGACGGCGTGGTCGAGAGCGTGAGCGGCGACCACATCGTCGTTCGCTACGACGACCTGCCCAAGAAAGAGCACGACCACCCGCTGGTGAAGTTCCGTCGTTCGAACCAAGACACGACGATCAACCAGATTCCGCGCGTGCGCGAGGGCCAGAAGGTGAAGAAGGGCGACCTGCTCGCCGACGGCCCGAGCACCGACCACGCCGAGTTGGCACTGGGCAAGAACTTGCTCGTGGCGCTCATGCCGTGGGAGGGCTACAACTACGAAGACGCCATCATCATCTCTGAACGTCTCGTCAAAGAAGACGTGCTCACGTCGATTCACATCAAAGAGCACGACGTTGACTCGCGTGACACCAAGCTCGGACCAGAAGAGATCACTCGCGACATTCCGAACTTGTCGGAAGACATCGTCGCTGATCTCGACGACCGCGGCATCATTCGCGTCGGTGCCGAAGTGGCGCCGGGCGACGTGCTCGTCGGAAAGGTGAGCCCGAAGGGTGAAACCGAACTGACACCAGAAGAGCGCCTCTTGCGCGCCATCTTCGGTGAAAAGGCTCGTGAGGTGCGCAACACCTCGCTCAACGTTCCGCACGGAGAGACCGGCAAGGTCATCAATATTGAAGTCTTGCAACGTGAGAAAGATGACGGCAGCGATGGCGACGAATTGCCGCCTGGCGTCAACGAGCTCGTGCGTGTGTATGTTGCGCAGAAGCGCAAGATCAGCGTCGGCGACAAGCTCGCGGGTCGTCACGGCAACAAGGGCGTCATCTCCAAGATCTTGCCGATCGAAGACATGCCGTACCTCGATGACGGCACCCCGGTCGACATCATTTTGAACCCGCTCGGCGTGCCGAGCCGCATGAACATCGGTCAGGTGCTCGAAGCGCATCTCGGTTACGGCGCTCGCTGGGGCTGGGTTGATGCCAAGTCAGGCAAGATCGTGGGCGACGAACCCAAGCGCGGCACCGAGTCGAAGACCCGCACGGTCACCACGCCGAGCGTGTATGTCGCGACCCCCGTGTTCGACGGAGCCCACTGGGATGAAACGTCGGGCGACTCGGCGAACTCGCCGCACCCGACGATTCAGCAAGTGCTCGGCTCGATCAACCCCGAGAGCATCGATGGCAAGCGTCTCGTTGGCCAAGACGGCAAGGTTCGTCTGCGCAACGGTCGCACCGGTGAGTACTACGACAACCCGATCACCGTCGGTTACATGTACATGCTCAAGTTGCACCACTTGGTCGACGACAAGATTCACGCTCGTTCGACTGGTCCGTACTCGATGATCACGCAGCAGCCACTCGGCGGTAAAGCCCAGTTCGGTGGTCAGCGCTTCGGTGAGATGGAAGTGTGGGCACTCGAGGCGTACGGCGCGGCATATTGCCTGCAAGAAATCCTCACGCTGAAGAGCGACGACGTTTTCGGCCGCGTGCACGTGTACGAGTCGATCGTCAAGGGCTCGAACCTGCCCGAACCAGGCGTGCCCGAGAGCTTCAAGGTGTTGATGAAAGAGATGAAGGCACTTTGCCTCGACGTCGAGGTGCTGCGCGAAGATGGTCGCGCCGTTGAACTCGCCGATCTCGACGAAGACATCTACCGCACCCAGAAGGAACTTGGAATCAACCTCACCCGCCCCGAGCGCGGTTCTGACGCTGACGATCGTCTGCGCCAGAACACGTTCTAACGAGAAAGCACACGCCAGCAATGACCGACACGGCAGCACCCGCAGTCACTCCGGCCACGGAAGTCAATGACTTCCGCCAATTGCGCATCGGCCTGGCAACGGCCGACGACATTCGTAAGTGGTCGTTCGGTGAAGTGAAGAAGCCCGAGACGATCAACTACCGAACGTTGCGCCCCGAGCGCGACGGTCTGTTCTGCGAAAAGATCTTCGGGCCCCAGCGTGACTTTGAATGTGCGTGCGGCAAGTACAAGCGCGTCAAGTTCAAGGGCATCATCTGCGATAAGTGCGGCGTCGAAGTCACCCGTTCGCGCGTTCGCCGCGACCGAATGGGCCACATTGAGTTGGCCGCACCCGTGGTGCACATCTGGTATCTGAAGGGCACCCGCTCGTGGTTGGCGTATCTCCTCGGTGGTCTTGAGCCGCGTGATGAGATGAAGGCCAAGCAGCTGGAGAAGGTCATCTACCTTTCGGCCTGGCTGGTCAGCTCGGTGAAGACCGACGAACTGCACGAAGCCAAGCCCGAACTCGAGCAGGTGTACCTCGAAGACAAAGAAGAGCTGTTGAAGCGACGTGAGTCGTATGTGAAGCAGCGTCAGAAAGACGCCGAGGCTGAACTGAAGCAACTCGAGCAAGATGGCGCCAAAGATGCCGAGATCAAGAATCGTCAGAAGCAGATCGACAAAGAAATCGACCTGATTCGTGCGAACATCGACAACGAGATCGACGTGATGACCCGCGCATGGGAGACCGTCGGCGAGCTGTACCCGCGCATGATCATTGAAGACGAGAACCTGTGGCGCGAACTCGTTGATCGCTACTCCGACTACTTCTCTGGTGGCACCGGCGCAGAAGCCATCAAGTCGTTGATCGACACGATCGACTTCGAAAAAGATGAAGCCGAACTGCGTGACGCCATCGCGAACGGCTACAAGGGCAAGCCCCTGTCGGCACAACGCAAGTCGAAGGCCATCAAACGCCTGAAGATCGTCGCTTCGTTCAACAAGCGCAACGAAAACGGCGAGCTCGTCAACAATCCGCGGGCCATGATCCTCGATGCGATTCCGGTGATTCCGCCTGATCTGCGCCCGATGGTGCAGCTCGATGGTGGTCGATTCGCGACCAGCGACCTGAACGACCTGTATCGCCGTCTGATCAACCGCAACAATCGTCTCGAGCGACTGCTCGAATTGGCGACACCAGAAATCATTCTCAACAACGAGCGCCGCATGTTGCAAGAAGCCGCCGACGCCCTCTTCGACAACGGCCGTCGTGGTCGCCCCGTGACCGGTGCGGGCAATCGTCCGCTCAAGTCACTGTCAGACATGCTGAAGGGCAAGCAAGGGCGCTTCCGTCAGAACCTGCTCGGTAAGCGTGTCGACTATTCGGGTCGTTCGGTCATCGTTGCTGGTCCGACACTGCGCCTGCACCAGTGTGGTCTGCCCAAGCTGATGGCGCTTGAGTTGTTCAAGCCGTTCGTCATGCGCAAGCTCGAGAACCGCGGTCTGTCACAGAACATCAAGTCTGCGAAGCGCATGGTTGAGCGTCGTCACCCACTGGTGTGGGACGTGCTTGAAGAAGTGATCAAAGAGCACCCCGTGTTGCTCAACCGCGCACCGACCCTGCACCGCCTCGGCATTCAGGCGTTCGAGCCCGTGCTGGTGGAAGGTAAAGCCATTCACCTGCACCCGCTCGTGTGCACCGCGTTCAACGCCGACTTCGACGGAGACCAGATGGCAGTGCACCTGCCGCTGTCGCTCGAAGCCCAGGCTGAAGCGCGCGTCTTGATGTTGTCAGCCAACAACCTGTTGTCGCCGGCATCGGGTCGCCCGATCGTGGCGCCGAACCAAGACCTCATCATCGGTGGCTACTACCTCACGCAGATGATCGAAGGTCGTGAAGGCGAAGGACGTGCGTTCCGCACCATGGCCGAGCTCATCAACGCGCTCGATGGCCGCACCGTCACGTTGCACTCGAAGATTCATTGGTATGGCTCGACGGTGAAGAAGCCGCTCGAAACCACGCCCGGCCGACTCATCCTCGAAGAAGCATTGCCCGAGAACTACGTCGCGCAGTTTGGTCACATCAACCGCGCGCTCGGCAAGGGCCAGTTGTCAGAGGTCGTTGAACGACTCAGCGACAACTATCCGAAGGCCACCGTTGCGGCGTCACTCGACCGCATCAAGTCGCTGTGCTACCGCTACGCGTCGCAGAGCGGTTTGACGTTCTCGATCAACGACATCAAGGCGCCCACCGACAAGCGCGCCATCTTGGAGAAATACGAAGACAAGGCAGAGAAGGTCGAGACGCAGTTCCGTCGCGGCATCATCACCGACCAAGAGCGCCGTCAGCAGGAAGTGCAGATCTGGTCAGATGCCACAAATGAAGTGCAGTCGGCGATGCAGCAGTCGTTCAAGAACGACCGCTTCAACCCGATCGACATGATGGTCGGTTCAGGCGCACGCGGCAACATGACGCAGCTGCGTCAGATCGCCGCCATGCGTGGTCTCGTGGCCAACCCCCGCGGTGACATGATTCCGCGCCCGATCAAGAGCAACTTCCGTGAAGGTCTCGCAACACTCGAGTACTTCATCGCCACACCGGGTGCCCGCAAGGGTCTGGTCGACACCGCGTTGCGCACCGCCGACTCTGGCTATCTCACGCGTCGTCTGCATGACGTCGCACAAGAACTGATCGTGCGCGAAGATGACTGCGGCACCGTGCAAGGCATCTGGGTCGAAGACGTGCAGCCCGACACACCGTCGAAGCGCAACTGGTTGGAGACCCGTCTCTTTGGTCGCAGCTTGCACACTGACGTGACGCTGTCGAACGGCACGGTGTTGCCGAAGAACAGCATCGTTGGCGACACCGAATTGGCGCTGTTGCGCGAAGACCCCGCGATCACCCGAGTGCGAGTGCGCTCGGTGCTGACGTGTGAGTCAAAGAACGGCATCTGCGCAAAGTGCTATGGCCGTTCGCTGGCCACGGGTAGCGAGATTGAACTTGGTGAAGCAGTCGGTGTGATTGCCGCTCAGTCAATTGGTGAGCCTGGCACGCAGCTGACCATGCGCACCTTCCACACCGGTGGTGTGGCGGGCAAAGACATCGCGGGCGGTCTGCCACGCGTCGTCGAGTTGTTCGAAGCGCGCCATCCGAAGGGTGCGTCGTCTCTGGCGCGTGCCACCGGCGTGGTGCGTATCGGTGCCGACGACGGCAAGGGCTTGGTCGTCAACATCATCGACGACAGTGGCGTCGAAGTGCCGTTGACCCTGCCCACAGGCAGCAAGTTGAAGGTGAAAGACGGCGATTCGGTGGAAGCTGGTCAGTTGCTGACCGACGGCCCGATTGACCCGAAGGAACTGCTGGAGATCAGCGGAATCCGTGACACCCAGAACTACATCGTCGACGAAGTGCAGAAGGTGTACCGCGACCAGGGTGTTGCGATTCACGACAAGCACATTGAGTTGATTCTGCGTCAGATGACCCGCCGCTATGTCGTGCAAGATCCGGGCGAGACCCAGTTCTTGCCTGGCGAGCGCGTCGATGCGCGACTGCTGCGCGAGACCAACGATCAGTTGGCCAAGGAAGGCAAGCGCACCGCCGAAGGTCGCCCAGAACTGATGGGCATCACCAAGGCGGCGATCTCGACCGAGTCGTGGCTGTCGGCAGCGTCGTTCCAAGAGACCACCCGCGTCTTGACCGAAGCAGCTATCGACGGCAAGAGCGACTCGTTGATCGGCTTGAAGGAGAACATCATCATCGGCAAGGTAATCCCTGCCGGCACCGGTATGGACTCCTACAACCTCTTCGGTCTCGACTACCCGGGCTATGTTCCGCAGACCAATTATTCGTCAGACGACGAAGCTGGTATCGCGGTCGACCCCGAGCGCTTCGGCACCCCGAAGCCGTCGAGCTCAGCCTCGGTTGATGCCTCGGAATTGCAATCGGTGTTCGGTGTCTCGGTGTTGCCAGCAGGGGAGAACGGTGCCGCCGACGAGGCCACCACTGAGGCAGACGATGTCACCCCCGCTGAATCCGACGACAACGCTGCCGACGGTTCCGCCGACGACAACGCCTAGTCGCGCTCGACGCGGCGGGTTGGCGACCTTCGCGGGTCGCCCGTAGGCTGTAGAGCCCGCTGACGGCGGCCTTCTTGGCCCTGTCGTGCGGGTGAAAAGTCAGTGCCCGTCACTACGAAAGAAAGACATCGGTTTTCCGCGTGCCCACCATCCAACAGCTGATCCGCCAAGGTCGCAGCTCGAAGTCGTCTAAGACCAAGACGCCGGCCCTGAAGGGTTCGCCGCAACGTCGCGGTGTGTGCACCCGCGTGTTCACCACCACCCCGAAAAAGCCGAACTCGGCGTTGCGCAAAGTTGCCCGCGTGCGATTGACGAGCGGCGTCGAAGTCACGGCGTATATCCCTGGTGAAGGGCACAACCTGCAAGAGCACTCCATCGTGCTCGTGCGCGGTGGTCGTGTGCGCGACCTGCCCGGTGTTCGCTACAAGATCATTCGCGGTGCGCTCGACGCTGCCGGTGTGAAAGATCGCAAACAGGCCCGCAGCCGCTACGGCGCGAAGCGAGCGAAGTAGTCATGTCGCGCAAAGGTCCAGCCGTACGCAGCGAGTTGCTCGCTGACCCGGTCTTCCATTCCACGCTCGTCACGCAAATCGTCAACAAGGTGATGCTGCACGGCAAGAAGAGCACTGCCGAACAGATCGTCTACGGTGCGATGAAGATCATCGAACAAAAGACCAGCAGCGAGCCGCTCGCAACGCTGAAGCGGGCGATTGACAACGTGAAGCCCCCGCTCGAAGTGCGCAGCCGCCGCGTCGGTGGTGCCACCTACCAGGTGCCTGTCGAGGTCAAGCCTCGTCGCTCGACCACCCTTGCCATTCGCTGGGTCGTCGACAACGCCCGCGCCCGTCGCGAAAAGACGATGGCTGAATGTCTCGCCAATGAGTTGCTTGATGCCTCGAACGGCGTCGGTGCCTCGATGAAGAAGCGCGAAGACACGCAGAAGATGGCGGAAGCTAACAAAGCCTTCGCGCACTACCGCTGGTAAACCCCCACACGCACGACGAACCGCACGGAGTATCCCCCCATGTCTGAACGAGAGTTTCCACTCGAGCGATACCGCAACATCGGCATCATGGCGCACATTGACGCCGGCAAGACCACCACGACCGAGCGCGTGCTCTACTACACCGGCAAGTCGTACAAGATCGGTGAAGTGCACGAAGGCGCAGCGATCATGGACCACATGGCGCAAGAACAAGAGCGCGGCATCACCATTACTGCCGCTGCCACTACGGCATTCTGGCGCGACCATCGCATCAACATCATTGACACCCCGGGTCACGTCGACTTCACGATCGAAGTAGAGCGATCGCTGCGCGTGCTCGACGGCGCCGTTGCGGTCTTCGACTCGGTCGCTGGTGTCGAACCGCAGACCGAGACCGTGTGGCGTCAAGCCAACAAATATCGCGTGCCCCGCCTGTGCTTCATCAACAAGATGGACCGCACCGGCGCCAACTTCTACCGCACCGTCGACATGATCAAAGATCGTCTGCAGTCAACACCCGCAGTCGTGATGTTGCCGTTGGGCGCCGAGGGTGGCTACGCCGGCATCGTCGACATCGTAAAGATGAAGGCCATTCAGTGGGATGGTGACGACAAAGACTCGAAGTATTTCGAGATCGAGATTCCTGCCGAATACGTCGAGAAGGCCAAGCAATACCGGGCTGAGTTGCTCGAACTCGCCGCCGGCGAGAGCGAAGAAATCATGGAGAAGTACCTCAGCGACGGCGACTTGTCAGAAGCCGACCTGAAGCGCGCGATTCGCACGGGCACGCTTGCGTTCAGCTTCGTGCCGGTGCTCTGTGGCTCGGCGTTCAAGAACAAGGGTGTGCAGCAGATGCTCGACGCCGTCGTCGACTATCTGCCGTCGCCGCTCGACATTCCGCCGGCTGAGGGCACCAACCTGAAGGGCGACGAGAAGGTCACCCGCGAAGCGAACGAGAAGGCGCCGTTTGCGGCACTCGCCTTCAAGATCGTTGCTGACCCTTTCGGCAAGCTCACCTACTTCCGCGTCTACTCGGGTCGCATCGCCAAGGGTGAAGAGTTGTACAACTCGGTGAAAGAAAAGCGCGAGCGCGTCGGTCGTCTGCTGTTGATGCATGCGAACCAGCGCGAAGACATTGATGTCGCACTCGCCGGTGACATCGTTGCTGGCCTTGGTTTCAAAGACGTCACCACTGGTGACACGCTGTGCGATCGCGACAACCCGGTCATCTTGGAGCGCATGGAGTTCCCCGACCCGGTCATTCACGTCGCCATCGAGCCGAAGACGAAGAACGATCAAGACAAGCTGGGTAAGGCACTCAAGTCGTTGTCAGACGAAGACCCGACGTTCCGCGTGCGCACCGACCACGAGACCGGCCAGACCGTGATCTCGGGCATGGGCGAGTTGCACCTCGAGATTCTCGTCGACCGCATGCAGCGTGAATTCAATGTCGATGCGACGGTGGGCAAACCGCAGGTCGCGTATCGCGAGACGGTGACCAAGACCGTTGACACCGTTGAGTACCGCCACATCAAGCAGTCGGGTGGTTCTGGTCAGTTCGCGGTCGTGAAAATCACCGTCGAGCCAAACCCTGGCAAGGGCTATGAATTCGTCGACGACATCACTGGTGGTCGCATTCCGCGTGAGTACATCCAGCCGACGAACCAAGGCATTCAGGCTGCACTCGACAACGGTGTGCTCGCCGGGTATCCGACGGTCGATGTGAAGGTGAGCCTCGTTGACGGCCAGTACCACGACGTTGACTCAAACGAAATGGCGTTCAAGATCGCCGGCCAGATGGCGTTCAAGAAGGCCGCGGCGATGGCTCGCCCCGTGCTCCTTGAGCCGATCATGGCTGTCGAAGTGGTCACGCCAGAGAACCACATGGGCGACGTCATCGGTGACTTGTCGAGCCGCCGTGGTCGCATCGAAGGCATGGAGGCCAACGGCAATTTCCAGAACGTGCGTGCGCAAGTGCCGCTTTCGGAAATGTTCGGATACAGTACAGACCTGCGTTCTCGCACCCAAGGGCGCGCGACGTACACCATGCAATTCCACTCGTACCAGCAGGTGCCTGAGGCCATCTCGCAAGAGATCGTCAAGCGCGTGCGCGGGGAATAGCAAGCAACCGATCTCAACAAAGAAAGCAACACAGGAGAGAAACAGCAATGTCGAAGGGTAAATTCGAGCGCAACAAGCCCCACGTCAACATCGGCACGATGGGTCACATTGACCACGGCAAGACCACGTTGACCGCATCCATCTCCAAGACACTCGCCGACAAGGGTCTGGCCGAGTACACCCCGTTCGATCAGATCGACAAGGCGCCCGAAGAGAAGGCGCGCGGTATCACCATCTCGATCGCGCACATTGAATACGAGACCGAGAAGCGCCACTACGCGCACGTCGACATGCCGGGTCACGCCGACTACATCAAGAACATGATCACCGGTGCCGCTCAGGTTGACGGTGCGATCCTCGTGGTCGCCGCCACTGACGGCCCGATGCCCCAGACGCGTGAACACGTGCTGTTGGCCCGCCAAGTCGGCGTGCCCTACATCGTGGTCGCCCTCAACAAGGCCGACATGGTCGATGACGAAGACATGCTGATGCTCGTCGAAGAAGAAATTCGCGACCTGCTCACGATGTACGAGTTCCCGGGCAAAGATGTGCCGGTCGTGCGTGTCTCGGCGCTCAAGGCGCTCGAGGGCGATGCCGCATGGCAAGAAAAGATCATGGAGCTCATGAAGGCCTGTGACGATTACATCCCCGAGCCGAAGCGTGAGCTCGACAAGCCGTTCCTCATGCCGATCGAAGACGTGTTCACCATCACTGGTCGTGGCACCGTCGTGACCGGCAAGGTTGAGCAGGGCAAGGTCAACACCGGCGACGAAATTGAAATCGTCGGCTTGCGTGACACCCAGAAGACCGTGTGCACGGGCGTCGAGATGTTCCGCAAGTTGCTTGACGAAGGTCAGGCCGGCGACAACATCGGCGCGCTCTTGCGCGGCACGAAGAAAGAAGACGTCGAGCGTGGTCAGGTGCTGTGCGCCCCTGGCAGCATCACCCCGCACACCAAGTTCGAGGGTCAGGTGTACGTTTTGAAGAAGGAAGAGGGTGGCCGTCACAAGCCGTTCTTCAACAACTACCGTCCGCAGTTCTTCTTCCGCACCACTGACGTAACTGGCACCATTCAGTTGCCTTCGGGCACCGAGATGGTGATGCCTGGTGACAACGTCGTGATGACGGTCGAACTCGGCAAGCCAATCGCCATGGACGAAGGTCTGCGCTTCGCGATTCGCGAAGGTGGCCGCACCGTTGGCGCCGGTCGAGTGACGAAGATCCTCCAGTAAGCAACGACGGATCAACTCAGGAACCGAGACTCACTCACCATGGCGCAAAAGCAGGGCATTCGCATTCGCCTCAAGGCGTTCGACCATGCCGTGCTCGACAACGAGTCGCGCAAGATCGTTGAGACGGTCGTGCGCACTGCCGCCACGGTGCGTGGGCCGATTCCGCTGCCCACCGACAAGCACCGCTACACGGTGATTCGCGGACCGCACGTCGACAAAGACTCGCGTGAGCACTTCGAAATGCGCATTCACAAGCGCATCATCGACATTGTCGATGCCAATGCCAAGACGGTCGAGACGCTGCAGCGCCTCGAGATTGCCGCCGGCGTTGACATCGAAATCAAGATGAACTGAGTGAACTCAGACACGCGGCGGTTGAAGCCGTGAAAACACCGTCATAAGCACGGTTAAGAGCTTGGTGAGAAGCGCCCAGAGTGATGTCGCAGCCGCGACAGTGTGGCGCTAGACAACTCCCTATGAGTTTCGTGCTACCCCCGCCACCGCCCTCGGAGTACACCGGATCACAACGGTCGCCGGCCAAGCCTCGCGTTTGGCGCGTCGCGTTGCTCGCTGCACTGCTCTCGGTGATTTCCGGATTCATCGGCGGCGTGATCGCGACACAACTCAATGACGCTTCGACAGCGACGAATGACGAGCCGTACACGCAGGTGACGTCTGCCCCCCTGGTGTCAGATGTCGAGTCAACAGATGCAACGTCAGTTGCGCTCGTGGCGCAACGATTGGCCAACAGCGTCGTCACCATCTCGGCGCAAGTGAACGGCGCAATGGGCGACGGAGAAGCTACGGGAACCGGTGTGGTGGTGTCGAGCAACGGTGAGATTCTCACCAACGCACACGTTGTCGAAGGTGCCACGGATGTTCGTGTGCGATTCGCGAACGACACCGAGCCAGTCACGGCAGAAGTGCTCGCTTTCGACACCGGCAACGATCTCGCCCTGCTCAAGGTGAATGCGAGCGGTCTCGTTGCTGCGACGTTTGCCAAACCTGGAAGCGTGCGAGTTGGCGACCAAGTGGTGGCCATCGGATACGCACTCGCCCTTGATGGTGGTCCGAGCGTGACGACCGGAATCGTGTCGGCCTTGAAGCGCACGATCTTCACCGACTCTGGTGCATTGAACAGCCTCATCCAGACCGACGCCGCAATCTCATCAGGCAACTCGGGTGGACCGCTCGTCAACATGCGGGGAGAAGTCGTGGGCATCAACACGGCCGTAGCCCGTGGCGATTCCACCTCGTCGGCAAACAACATCGGGTTTGCCATCTCCGTCGACGAGACACTGGCCGTGCTCGAGCAATTGCGCAGTCAAGCAGCTGGCGAAGAGCGCACCGAAGGTTTTCTCGGCGTCAGCATTGATGCCCGCACTGACGGTGGAGCCGGCTCGATCATCACCACCGTGCAGCCCGATTCTCCAGCTGAGACGGCGGGCATTCGTGAGGGCGATGTGGTGCTGGCGGTCGACGGCGAGCCGGTCAACGGTCAGGCCGGTCTCGTGGCGGCGATTCGTGACCGCAGCCCGGGCGACACCATTGAGATCGACCTTGTGCGTGATGGTGAGCGCCTGACGCTCTCGGCGACGCTGGTCGCACGCCCCAAGGACTAGGCCCACGGCCCTCGCTCGGGCAAACCTCGGCCCCGGTGGGGCAGGCGCAAACGCCCGATAGCGTGCCAAGTCGCGTTTGGAACGGCTCACGCCAGACCAGTCGCAGTCGTCAGTTGACTTCGTGGGGTTCACCCCACACCCAATTGATGTCTGTGTGCGCCTGATTCGTCAGGTACCTCACAGCGAAAACGATCTCGGGCTCCGCCGGCTTTGCCGAGCGGGGCTTTTTCGTGGAAGCGAAACGAGACCGTCGCCGCGGTGCGGGCGCACGCGAAGAGCAGCAATAGTCGCAACAGAAAAGGTTCACCATGGCACAGAAAGCGATCGTCGGCGAGAAGGTCGGCATGACGCAAGTGTGGACGGCCGACCGTCGCGTCGTGCCCGTCACCGTTCTGCGCGTCGAGCCTGCGCGCATCGTGCAGGTGAAGACGAATGCCACCGATGGTTACAACGCATTGCAAGTGACCTTTGGGCAAAAAGACGCCAAGAAACTCACCAAGGCGGCAGCGGGCCACTTCGCCAAGCACAACGTGGCGCCGGGTCGTCGTCTGGTCGAGCTGCGCCTTGATTCCGTCGACGGTTTCGAAGTTGGTCAAGAAATTGGTGTCGACAAGTTGGTGGCAGGAGAAATCGTTGACGTCACTGCAGTCAGCCGCGGCAAGGGCTTTGCCGGTGGCATGAAGCGCCACAACTTCCGCGGTCAGGGTGCTGCGCACGGCAACCACAAACACCACCGCGCACCGGGCTCGATTGGTCAGCGCTCGTTTCCTGGTCGCGTGTTCCGCGGCATGCGCATGGCCGGCCATCTCGGCCATCAGCAAGTAACCATCATGAATCTCGAAATCGTGCAAGCCGACGCTGAGCGCAATTTGCTGCTCGTGAAGGGTGCAGTGCCCGGCCCGAACGGTGGCGTCGTCATCGTTCGTAACGCGATGAAGGGCGGCAAGTAATCATGGCCAAACTCACGATGAAGAACCCCGCCGGCAAGAACGCCGCGAGCGTTGAATTGTCAGACGACTTCTTCGGTTTGGTGCCGAACGTCGCCGTGATGCATCAAGTCGTTGTCGCTCAGTTGGCCCATCGTCGAGCGGGTACACAGAGCACCAAGGGTCGTGCCGAAGTGCGTGGTGGTGGCAAGAAGCCATTCAGCCAGAAGGGCACTGGTAACGCCCGTCAGGGTTCCATTCGTGCGCCGCAGTTCGTCGGTGGCGCAGTCACGCTTGGCCCGACGCCACGCAAATACAGCCAGCGCACCCCGAAAAAGATGGTGCAATTGGCGTTGCGTTCTGCTCTTTCTGATCGCGCTCGCGACGGCAAGGTCATCGTCGTCGATGCCTGGTCGTTCGACAAGCCCAACGCCAAGGCCGGCGCTGCCGCGCTCGCCGCGCTCGGCACGAGCGGCAACGTGATGGTCGTCGTGAAGAGTGCGACCAGCGATGCCGCCAAGAGCATGCGCAATCTTGCCGATGTGCAGGTGGTTCTGACGAGCGAACTCAACGCCTATGACGTGCTCGTCAACGACTGGATCGTGTTCTCGCAAGACAGCCTGCCCACGACCGCCGGAGGTGCAAAGTGAAAGACCCACGCGACGTGATCATCCGCCCAGTGGTGTCGGAAAAGAGCTACGCCGGCTCGAGCGTCGGCGTGTACACCTTCGAAGTGCACCCCTCGGCCAGCAAGCCCGAGATTCGTGACGCAGTGCAGCGCATCTTCAATGTGAAGGTCGTGAAGGTCAACACCCTGAACCGTCTGGGCAAGCGCCGCATCACCCGCGGCACCAATCGAGTCGGTGTGCGTGATGGTTCGAAGCGGGCCATCGTCACACTCGCCCCCGGTCAACAGATCCCGCTGTTCGAGAACTGAGCGCACCACCATGGCCATTCGCAAACGTCGCCCCACCAGCAGCGGTCGTCGATTCCAGACGTCGGCTGACTTCTCGGAAGTCACGAAGCACCGACCAGAAAAGTCGTTGCTCACGTCGAAGCCTGAGCGCGGCGGTCGCAATGCATCGGGTCGCATCACCTCGCGCCACAAGGGTGGCGGACACAAGCAGCAGTACCGCATCATCGACTGGAAGCGCGGCAAAGACGAAGTTCGCGCCAAAGTTGCCGCCATCGAGTACGACCCGAACCGCACCTGTCGCATCGCGCTCTTGCACTACCTCGACGGCACGAAGGCGTACATCTTGGCGCCGAAGGGTCTCGAAGTGGGTCAGCATGTCGAAAGCGGTCAGCGCGCCGACATCAAGCCGGGCAACGCACTGCCGTTGCGTTACGTGCCTGTCGGCACCGTCGTGCACAACGTCGAGATGCGCCCCGGCCAGGGTGGTCGCATCGCGCGTTCGGCTGGCGTCTCGGTGCAGCTTGTTGCCAAAGAAGGTGACTTCGCCACGTTGCGCATGCCAAGCAGCGAAATGCGTCGTGTGCCGATCGATTGTCGCGCCACCATTGGTGAAGTCGGTAACGCCGAACACGAACTCGTGAAGATCGGCAAGGCAGGTCGCAATCGCTGGAAGGGTGTGCGCCCGCAGTCACGCGGCGTCGCCATGAACCCCGTCGACCACCCGCTCGGTGGTGGCGAAGGAAAGACGTCGGGCGGTCGTCCGGCTGTTTCGCCGTGGGGCAAGCCCGAGCGTCGTACGCGCAAGAAGTCAAAGGCGTCGCAGCAGTTCATCGTGCGTCGTCGTCGTTCAGGAAAGGCACGTGGTTAACGCATGGCTCGCAGTCTGAAGAAGGGTCCGTTCGTGGACGAGCATCTCTTGAAGAAGCTCGACGCAATGAACGAGAGTGGCGATCGCAAGCCGATCAAGACGTGGTCGCGTCGCTCGACGATCATTCCCGACATGGTGGGCCACACCTTCGCCGTGCACGACGGTCGCAAGCACGTGCCTGTGTATGTCACCGAATCGATGGTCGGACACAAGTTGGGTGAATTTGCCAACACCCGAACCTTCAAGGCCCACGCCAGCTCGGAGAAGATGGCCGGAGCCGAGTCTGCACCTGCGGCACCCGGGGCTTCGTCATGACCGGCCCGAAGCTCAACGAAGCCAATCGCGTCGCGGGCAGCCGTGGCGGCGCCAAGGCGCAGGTGCGCTGGGTGCGCATGTCGGCCTCGAAGTTTCGCCCGGTGCTCAATCAAATGCGCGGCCTCGACGTGACGAGCGCGCGCGAACTGCTCAGCCTGCATGAAGTCGGTGCAGCCGCGATCATTCAGAAGTTGCTCAAATCAGCCGTCTCGAACGCCGTGACCAACCACGAGATGGACGAAGAGAAGTTGTACGTCAAGGCGTGCTTCGCCGACGAGTCGCCAACGATCAAGCGGTTCCGCCCGCGTGCACGCGGTCGCGCCAACACGCGCCTGCGCCGTGGCGCGCACGTCACGATCGTCGTCGGCGAGATGGACGAGAACACGCTGAAGTCACTTGCCGCCCAGGGTGGCAGCGAGAAGTCAGACCGCCGCAAGCGCGTGGCTGCCAGCCAGGCTCGCGCAGCCGCCGCGGCAGCTACTGACGCCAAGAACGAAGCCGCGACCGCCGATGACGCGGGCGAGGCCACCGAGTCGAGTGCAGCAACGAACGAGGAGTCGAAGTAATGGGCCAGAAGATCAATCCGTACGGCTTCCGCCTCGGCATCACGACCGAATGGAAGAGCAAGTGGTTTGCCGGCAAGAAGCAGTACCGCGAGTACCTCACCGAAGACTGGAAGATTCGCGGCTACCTCATGGCGCGCCTTGCTGATGCGGCCGTCAGTCGAATCGACATCGAGCGCACGATCGACAAGCTGCGCATCGACATTCACACCGCTCGCCCCGGTGTGGTCATCGGCAAAGCCGGTGCAAAAGCCAACGAGTTGCGCGAGCACCTGTCGGCGCTCACGGGCAACAACAAACTGCAGTTGAACATCAACGAGATCAAAGACTCTGAACTCGATGCAGCACTCGTTGCTCAAGGTGTCGCTGACCAGTTGGCCAACCGAGTGGCGTTCCGCCGTGCGATGAAGCGCGCCGTGCAGAACGCACAGAAGGCCGGCGTGCAGGGCATTCGTATCCAGTGTTCGGGCCGACTCGGTGGCGCCGAGATGACCCGTCGCGAGTGGTACCGCGAGGGTCGTGTTCCGCTGCACACGTTGCGTGCGAACATCGACTACGGATTCCGCGAAGCCGTTACCTCGGCTGGTCGCGTTGGCATCAAGGTGTGGCTGTACAAGGGCGAGATTCTTCCGTACTCAACCGACAACGCCGATCGCGCGATGCGTGAAGCACAGATGGCAGCCGGTGACACCATGGCAGCCGCGCCGCGTTCAGCCAGCGTGATTACCTCTGCTGGCCCGCGCGACGAGAACGACCCACTCGTGGGCGAAGCCGATCAACACATGGAAACGCTGATCGACGCCGAAGAAGAGATTGAGCGTCGCCTGAGCGATTCGACCGAGACCCCGCACTTCAAGAAGGACTGACCATGTTGCAACCAAAGAAAGTGAAGCACCGCAAACACCATCGCGGTCGCATGAAGGGTGAGTCGAAGGGTGCGCGCGAGTTGGCGTTCGGTGAGTACGGCATTCAGGCGCTTGAGCCGGGTTGGATCACGTCGCGGCAAATCGAAGCGGCTCGTATCGCCATGACCCGTCACATCAAGCGCGGTGGCAAGGTGTGGATCAACGTGTTCCCCGACAAGTCGGTGACCAAGAAGCCCGCCGAAACCCGCATGGGCAGCGGCAAGGGCAACCCCGAGTTGTGGGTGGCCGTGGTGAAACCCGGCCGTGTGTTGTTCGAGTTGTCGTATCCGACCTCAGATGTCGCCACTCAGGCACTCAGCCGTGCAGTGCAGAAACTGCCGATCAAGTGCCGCATCATTCAACGTGAGGAGGGCATCTAGTCATGGCCGAGAACCTCGAAAAGTCGATGCAAGAAATCAACGAACTCGACCTGGCTGGTCTGGTGGAGCTGTTGGAAAACCTGAAGCAGGATTCTCTCAACGCACGCTTCAAACTCGCCACGGGTCAATTGACCGATACCGCCAGCATCGGTGCGTTGCGCAAACAGATTGCGCGCGTCAACCTGGCGATTCGCACCAAGGAAATCGCCGCTGCCGAGGCGGCCAGCACCACGTCGAAAGCGAGCCGCTGATGCCCGAGACCACTGAACGCAACGCCCGCAAAGAGCGCGACGGTCTCGTCGTGTCGAGCAAGATGAACAAGACGATCGTCGTCGCCTTGGTTGAGCGCGTGCGCCACCCGAAGTACGACAAGTTCATCACCCGCACCAAGAAGCTGTACGCCCACGACGAGGCCAACGATGCCAAAGTGGGCGACCGCGTGCGTGTGGTCGAGACTCGTCCGCTCAGCAAGACCAAGCGCTGGCGCGTCGTCGAGGTTCTGGAGCGTGCGAAATGATCCAACAAGAGAGCCGCCTCAAGGTGGCTGACAACAGTGGCGCGCGCGAAGTGCTCGTCATCAAGGTGTTGGGCGGCACCCGCCGTCGCTACGCCTCGATCGGCGACGTCTTCATTGGCACTGTCAAAGATGCGATTCCTGGCGCCGGCGTGAAGCAGGGCGAAGTGGTGCGTTGCGTCGTGGTGCGCGTTGCCAAAGAGAAGCGCCGCCCAGACGGCAGTTACATCCGCTTCGATGAGAACGCAGCGGTCTTGATCAAAGAAGACCTGACCCCACGTGGCACCCGAATCTTCGGGCCCGTTGGTCGTGAACTGCGTGACAAGAAGTTCATGCGCATCGTTTCGCTCGCCCCGGAGGTGTTGTGACATGAAGTTGCGCAAAGACGACGTCGTGCGAGTCATTCGCGGCAAAGACCGCGGCAAAGAGGGCAAGATTCTGCACGTCTTGCCGGCGGCGAACAAGGTCGTAGTCGACGGTCTGAACATTGCCAAGCGCCACACCGCCCGCCGCAGCGACAAAGACAAGAGCGAGATCAAGATGATCCCTATGCCGATGCCGGCTGCGAACGTGATGCTCGTGCACAAGGGCAAGGTCACTCGCGTCGGTTACAAGGTCGATGCCAAGGGCAACAAGGTGCGCATCGCGCGCAGCACAGGAGACGAAATCTGATGGCCACCACCTACGTTCCCCGTCTGAAGGCGCACTACCGCGATGTGGTGCGTGCCGAACTCATGCAATCGCTCGGCGTGAAGAACCCGATGCAAGTGCCGACGATGGAAAAAATCGTCATCAACATGGGTGTCGGCAAGGCGACCCAGCAGGCGTCATTGCTCGACGGGGCAGTGGCTGACCTGACCGCGATCACCGGCCAGAAGCCCATCGTCACCAAGTCGCGTATCGCCATTGCTTCGTTCAAGTTGCGTGAAGATCAGGCGATTGGCGCCAAGGTCACCTTGCGTGGTGACCGCATGTGGGAATTCTTCGACCGCTTGCTGGCCGTGGCGATCCCCCGCATTCGCGACTTCCGTGGTCTTCCTGGTCGTTCGTGGGACGGACATGGCAACTACACCTTCGGTCTCACCGAGCAGATGGTGTTCATGGAGATCAACTACGACAAGGTCGACGTGCCACGCGGCATGGATATCACCATCGTGACGACGGCGAAAGACGACCTCACCGGCAAGGCATTGCTCGATGCATTCGGCTTCCCGTTCCGCAAGGGCGAGATGCCGGCGTCGACGAAGCGCACGAAGAAGCAGACCAAGAAGAAGTCAATCGTTCAGAGCAACTCGTAACAAAGGACAACACACACCACATGGCAAAGAAGTCACTCCGCAACAAAGCAGCTGCGACACCGAAATTCAAGGTGCGCGCGTACACGCGCTGTCAGCGCTGTGGTCGCGCCCGCGCGGTGTACCGCAAGTTCGGGCTGTGCCGCATCTGCTTGCGCGAATTGGCGCATGCCGGCGAGATTCCTGGGCTGCGAAAGTCGAGCTGGTAGGCGCATGATTACTGATCCGATTTCCGACATGCTCACCCGCATTCGCAACGCCAACTCGGCGATGCGCGACGAGGTGACGATGCCGTCGTCGAAGCAGAAGGTGGCGCTCGCCGAGATCTTGAAGAAAGAGGGCTACATCGCCGACTTTCAGTTGGTCGATGGCGTGGCCAGCGGCACCAAGGTGCTGAAGATTCAGATGAAGTACTCCGACGATCGCCGCCGCACGATCTCGGGCATCAAGCGCGTGTCGACACCCGGTCTGCGCATCTACCGTCGTGCCACCGACGTGCCCCGCGTGTTGGGCGGTCTCGGCGTTGCTGTTCTTTCTACGAGTCACGGGCTCATGACCGACCGCGAGGCGCGCAAGCGCAACGTTGGTGGCGAAGTCATGTGTTACGTCTGGTGAATCGGAGCACATCATGTCACGCGTAGGTAAAGCAGCAATCACCATTCCGCAAGGCGTCGAAGTCACCCTCGGAGCCGAGAGCATCACCGTGAAGGGTTCGAAGGGCACACTCGTTCGCCCGATTCCGGCCGGCATCAGCGTGAAGAAGGTGGAAACCTCACTCGTCGTCGAGCGAGCCAGCAGCGGTCGAGACGAGCGTTCACGCCACGGCATGATGCGCGCAATGATTCGCAACATGGTTGACGGCGTCACGCAGGGCTACACCCGTGAGCTTGAGATCATCGGCGTCGGCTATCGCGCCGTCGCCAAGGGCCAAGACAAGCTTGAGTTGGCGCTCGGTTTCTCGCACCCCGTGCCCTATGCCGCACCGAAAGGAATCACTTTTGAGGTGCCGCAGCCGACGCGCATCGTGGTGAAGGGTGCCGACAAAGAACTCGTCGGCCAAGTCGCAGCCGAGATTCGAGCGTTTCGCTCACCTGAGCCGTACAAGGGCAAAGGTGTGCGCTATGTCAACGAGCGGGTGTTGCGCAAGGCCGGCAAGACGGGCAAGAAGTAGGAGATTCGACCATGACCACCATCGCCAAGAAGCGTCGCGACAGCCGGCTTCGCCGCCACCGCCGCGTCCGCAAGAAGATTCACGGCACGGCGCAACGACCTCGTCTCGCGGTGTACCGCAGCAACAAGCACCTCGTCGCTCAGTTGATCGACGACGACTCGGGTCGCACCGTTGTTTCGGCCTCGTCGCTCGAGGCGGAATTCCGCGGCAAGCAGGTCGGCGGCAACGTCGTGGCGGCCAAGGCAGTCGGCAGTTTGGTTGCAGAACGCGCCAAGCAAGCCGGAATCAGCAAGGTGGTCTTTGACCGCGGCGGATTCCTCTATCACGGACGTATCGCAGCGCTTGCAGAAGCAGCGCGCGAGGGAGGACTGGAGTTCTAATGACCGACGTACAGCAACCAGAAGCAACCGAGGGTCGTGACCGTCGCGATCGTCGCGATCGTCGCGAGCGCAAGCCGCGTGAGCCCCGCCCCGAAGCCAAGCCAGGCGAGTTCGGTGAGTCACGTGTCGTGCACGTCAACCGTGTCGCCAAAGTGGTGAAGGGTGGTCGTCGATTCCAGTTCGCCGCCATCGTCGTGATTGGTGACAAAGCTGGTCGCGTGGGTCTCGGCTACGGCAAGGCGCGTGAAGTGCCCCTCGCCATTCAAAAAGGCACCGAAGACGCCAAGCGCAACATCTTCCACGTCGCACTCGCCGGCCCGACCATCACGCACGCCATCGAAGGCGTCAATGGTGCGGCTCGAGTGTTGCTGAAGCCTGCTGCGCCTGGTACTGGCGTTATCGCCGGTGGTGCGGCTCGCATCATTCTCGAAGAAGCCGGCATCAAAGACGTGCTCGCCAAGTCGTTGGGTTCGCCGAACTCGATCAACGTGGCGCGCGCAACGATCAACGGGTTGCGCTCGTTGTTGCGGCCCGACGAAGTCGCCAAGCGACGCGGTCTCACTGAAGATGAGTTCGTGCCGCGTGGCTTGCTGCGCGCCTACAACGAGTCGAAGAAGCAGCGAGCACAGGCCCGATAAGGAAGCACCATGAGCAAGACCATCACCGTTCGACAGAAGCGTTCGCAAATCGGCAGCATGCCCAAGACCCGCGCCACCATGCGGGCCCTTGGCTTGCGCAAGATCGGCGACACCAACGTGCTGCCTGACCGCCCCGAGATTCGCGGCATGATTGCACGCGTGCCGCACCTCATCGACATCATCGTCAATGACGAGAAGGGCAGCTGAACATGCGCGTCGACCAGATGGGCCCGAAGCACGGGGCGAAGAAATCACGCAAGCGCGTGGGCCGCGGTATCGGTGGCAAAGGTGGCAAGACTGCGGGTCGAGGCACCAAGGGTCAGTACGCCCGAAACACCGTCGCGCGCGGCTTCGAAGGTGGCCAGATGCCGCTCAAGCAGCGTGTGCCAAAACTGAAGGGCTTCAACAACCCCTTCCGCGTTGAGTATCAGGCGATCAACCTCGACACGCTCGAAGCACTCGGGGTGAGCGAGATCAGCGCCGAACTGCTCATCAGCAAGGGCCTGATTCGCAAGGGCAATCTGGTGAAGGTGTTGGGTCGCGGAAAGGTCTCGAAGGCCCTGTCGCTCTCGGTGCATGCGGTGTCGCAAACTGCGCAAGAGGCCATCACGGCTGCGGGCGGCAAGATCACCATCTTGCCCAAGCCGTTCCGTGGTGTGCGTCCGCCGGCCAGCGGCAGCCAGTTCACGAACCGCTAGTTTTCGCTCGCAGAGGATCGGAGAACGAAGATGTTCGCACGAATCAAGAACCTGTTCACCGTTGCCGACCTGCGCAACAAGGTGCTCTTCACGCTCTTCATCTTCGCGGTCTATCGCATCGGTATCACCGTGCGTGCCCCGGGCGTCGACGCCCAAGCGGTCAGCCAGTTGCGCGAAGCCTCGCAGTCGCAAGGTGCGCTGGGTTTCTTGAACCTGTTCTCGGGCGGTGCCTTCGGTAGCTTCTCGATTTTTGCACTCGGCATCATGCCCTACATCACCGCGAGCATCATCATGCAGGTGCTCACCGTGGTGATTCCCAAACTCGAGCAATGGCAGCAAGAAGGTGCGGTTGGGCAGCGAAAGATCACGCAGTGGACCCGCTACGTCGCTGTTGCAATCGCCACGTTGCAGGCCGCTGGCCTCACCTTTATCTTCGGCCAGGGCAATGGCTCGGCATTCTTTGGTGCTGCCCGAACGGTACCCGACGTTGTGTTGCTCGATCCGTTCATGCCGCGTGCTCTCATCGTGATTCCTTCGCTCGTCGCTGGTACCACGATGTTGATGTGGTTGGGTGAGTTGATCAGCCAGCGCGGGCTCGGCAATGGCATGTCGATGATGATCTTCGTCTCGGTTGTCAGCCACCTGCCGTATTCGTACTATTCGCTGTTGCAGAGCAAGAAGATTGTCGTCTTCGTGATTTTGGTAGCGGTGTCGCTGCTGATACTCGCGGCAGTCGTGCGCGTCGAGCTGGCGCAGCGCCGAATCCCGGTGCAATTTGCCAAGCGAGTGGTCGGTCGTCGTCAGTTCGGTGGGCAATCGACCTACATTCCGTTGAAGGTCAACCAATCGGGTGTCGTGCCGATCATCTTTGCGTCGTCGGTGTTGCTGTTGCCGGTGTTGCTCTCGAACATGCTCGGTAGCGCCGAGGGTTGGCGCGGTTCGGTGGCGCGGTTCGTCGACCGCTATCTCATCAACAGCCAGAACCCGCTCTACATCTCGATCTTCTTCGTGATGATCATTGCGTTCGCCTACTTCTACAACTCGATTGCGTTTGACCCGATTCGCCAAGCTGATCAGCTACGCAAGCAGGGTGGCTTCGTGCCCGGAATTCGGCCGGGTCCGCAGACTGAGTCGTTCCTCGGAAAAGCAGTGAACCGCATCACACTGCCCGGAGCACTGTTCGTTGCCTTCATCGCCATCACGCCCTACATCATCTTGTGGGTGGGCGATGTGCAGAGCTTCCCGTTTGCCGGCACCACCGTGTTGATTGCGGTGGGCGTCGCCCTTGAGTTGATGCGTCAGATCGACAGCCAGCTCATGCAACGTGACTATGAGGGCTTCCTCAAGTGACCATTCGGTTGGTCTTGCTCGGTCGTCAAGGATCGGGCAAGGGCACTCAGGGTGCGCGCCTTGCCGTTCACTACGGCATCGCCCACATCTCGACTGGTGAGATGTTGCGCAACGCCATCAAACACGACTCGCCGGTTGGCCGCGTAGTTAAAGACGTCATTGATCAGGGTCGGCTCGTCGCAGACGACCTCATCGCCTCGCTGGTGAAGGGTCGCCTCGGCGAGGCCGATGCCCGCACGAAGGGCTACCTGTTAGACGGCTTTCCGCGCACCTTGCCGCAAGCGCATGCCATGGACGAGATTGCTCGCGCCCGCCCCGTCAACATCGTGGTTGATCTCGAAGTGCCGCGCGAGGTGGTGATGGCCCGACTGAGCGCCCGTTTGGCGGCAGAAGGTCGCGCCGACGACTCACCGGCAGCAGTCGAGCAGCGTTTGGCGCTGTACGAACAGCAGACCGCACCGCTCATCGCCCACTATCGCCGCCAAGGCACCCTGGCCGTGGTGGATGGTCTGGGCACCCCCGACGAGGTGTTCGCACGCCTGGTATCGGTGATCACCAGCACCACGGGTGTGCAGGGTGCAGGTGGCGACGGGAAAGCATCCCGATAGCGTTACGGGTCGCCCTGCGGGGCTCGAAGGAGTCAGTTCTGGCAAAGAATAAAGAAGATGCCATCGTGCTGGAAGGCACGATTACCGAATCGTTGCCCAACGCAATGTTTCGGGTGGAACTCTCCAACGGGCGATCCGTCCTGGCTCACATCTCCGGAAAAATGCGCGTGAATTACATTCGCATCAATCCGGGGGACAGGGTGCAAGTCGAGCTCTCACCATATGACCTCACTCGAGGTCGCATCACCTTTCGATTCAAGTAACAGGAACAGAGATCACCGTGAAAGTCCGTCCAAGCGTCAAGAAGATGTGCGAGAAGTGCAAAGTCATTCGTCGCCACGGTCGCGTCATGGTCATCTGCGAGAACCCGCGCCACAAGCAGCGCCAGGGTTAGAGAAGGCAACTACACATGGCTCGTATTTCCGGCGTTGACATCCCGCGCGAAAAGCGCGTGGAGATTTCGCTCACCTACATTCACGGCATCGGCCGCCCGACCTCGGCGAAGATGTGCGCCGACCTCGGCATCAACCCGAACACGCGAGTGCGTGATCTTGCCGACGCAGAGGTGAACAAGATTCGTATGTACATCGAGAACAATCTCAAGGTCGAAGGCGATCGTCGTCGCGACGTGCAGACCGACATCAAGCGCAAGATCGAAACAGGTTCGTATCAGGGTTCGCGTCACCGCAAGGGTCTGCCCGTGCGTGGTCAGCGCACGCACACGAATGCGCGCACTCGTAAGGGCCCGAAGAAGACCGTCGCCAACAAGAAAGTCGCCGTGAGGAAGTAAATGTCAGACGCCAAGCCCGCAGCAGCACCCCGCAAGACGCGCAAGCGCGAGAAGCGCAACGTCAGCACTGGTGTCGTGCACATCAAGAGCACCTTCAACAACACGATCGTTTCCATCACCGACCCAGCAGGCAACGTCATCGCCTGGGCGTCGTCGGGTGGGGTGGGGTTCAGTGGTTCGCGCAAGTCGACACCATTCGCCGCACAGCTCGCCGCCGAGAAGGCCGGTCGCGCCGCCATGGAGCTTGGCCTGCGCCGTGCTGAAGTCTTGGTGAAGGGCCCAGGTTCAGGCCGCGATACTGCGCTGCGCTCGATTCAAAACCTTGGCATCGAAGTGACGAGCATCAAAGACGTCAGCCCGGTGCCGCACAACGGCTGCCGCCAGCCAAAGAGAAAGCGTCCGTAGCCATGGCTCGTTACACCGGTCCAAAAGTTCGCATTTCGCGTCGTCTCGGCATCAACGTGTTCGAGAACGCGAAAGGCACCAAGGCGCTCGATCGTCGTCCGTTCCCGCCAGGGCCTCATGGTCGCACCCGACGTCGTTCGAGCGAGGGTGAGTACCTCAACCAGTTGCAAGAAAAGCAGAAGGCGAAGTACATCTACGGCGTGCTCGAGCGCCAGTTCCGCAAGATTTACGAAACCGCGGTGCGCATGAGCGGCCCGACGGGTGAGAACATTCTCCGTCTGCTCGAATTGCGCCTCGACAACGTGGTGTACCGCGCTGGTTGGGCGGCGACTCGTCCGCAGGCCCGTCAGTTCGTGAGTCACGGTCTGGTGAAAGTTGACGGCAAGCGCGTGAACGTTCCGTCGTACACCCTGGAAAAGGGCGAGATCGTCACCTTGTCAGATAAAGCCAAGAACATGATCGTCATCCAGCACAACATCGACACCCTCGGGCGTGCCCCGGTGGCGTGGCTCGATGCGCAAGATGGCGGCAAGGCAGTCGTCGTGCGCGAGCTGCCAACGCGCGAACAGATCGATGTTCCTGTGAAGGAACAACTGATCGTCGAGCTCTACTCGAAGTAATCCCCAAGACCACCAGGAGACCACATCATGCTCGTTATTCAGCGCCCCACCGTCGCCGCAGTCGGAGAAGCCGCCGGCAACCGCCAGAAGTTCTCCGTCTCGCCGCTTGACCCGGGTCTCGGCCACACGATCGGCAACTCGCTGCGTCGTATGTTGCTCTCTTCGATTCCTGGTGCGGCAATCACCTCGGTGAAGTTTGAGAAGGCGTTGCATGAGTTCACGACGATTGATGGCGTCACTGAAGACGTCACCGAGATCATCCTCAACTTGAAAGACATCGTGGTGAAGAGCGAGATCGACGACACCGTCTCGATCAGCGTCGACGTGAGTGGGCCCGCCGACCTCAAGGCAAAAGACATCTCGTTGCCCGCGGGCGTTGAGTTCATCAACGGCGACCAGCACATCGCAACACTGTCGGCAAAGGCTCGCCTGTCGCTTGAACTCACCGTCGAGCGGGGCAAGGGCTATCTCGGTAGCGACCGCGACTCTGGTCGCAAGACCATCGGTGTGATTCCGGTTGACGCCTTGTTCTCACCCGTGCGCCGTGTCACCTTCGACGTTGAGCCAACACGTGTCGCCCAGTCGACGAACTTTGACAACCTCATTCTCGACATCGAGACCGACGGGTCGATCACCCCTGCTGAGGCGCTCGCCTCTGCCGGTGCCACGATGCGTAGCTTGCTCGACCTCGTCGCCTCGCTGTCTGACGAGCCCGTCGCACTCGAGCTCGGTGAGTCGACCGTGAGCGGCAGTGGTTCACCGGAACTCGACATGCCGGTCGAAGACCTGCTGTTGTCGCAGCGTCCGTTCAACTGCCTCAAGCGTGCGCAGATCAACACGATTGGTGATCTCGTCGCTCGTACCGAAGAAGAATTGATGGGCTTGCCGAACTTCGGCAAGCAGAGCATCGACGAAGTGAAGGCCAAGCTCGACGAGCGCGGCCTCGCACTCAGAGTCTGACGATCAAACAGCCCAAGGAGACCGATCATGCCCGAACCACGCCGTAGTAAAAGTTTCGGTGGCTCGTCGTCGCATCAGCGTTTGATGATGGCCAACCTGGCCGCATCGCTCTTTGCTGCCGAGGGCATCGAGACGACCGAAGCAAAGGCCAAGGCACTGCGTCCGATTGCTGAGCGTCTCATCACGAAGGCAAAGAAGGCGCAGAACAGTGACGCCGCGAGCCTGCACAAGATTCGTCAGATTCAGGCGTTTCTCAACGACAAAGAGATGACGAACAAACTCGTGAAGAATCTCGCTCCTCGTTACATGGAGCGCAACGGTGGCTATGTGCGCATCTTGAAACTGGGCGAGCGCCTCGGTGACAAAGCGCCAATGGCCCGCATCGAACTGGTCTAGAGCCAGGCGTTCGGTCGTCGTCGCGAGCCGCGCTACAACACAGGCCGCGTCACCATCTCGTTCGCGTCACCGCCTAGCACGCGCCGCTCCACAGGTCATGGCCAACACCTCGTTGCGCCGGGCACGACTGGTGGTCGCCTATGACGGCTCAACGTTTCACGGCTTCGCGAAGAACCCTGAAGTGCCGACTGTTGAAGGCATGTTGACTGAGGCGCTAGAGAAGATCACCCAGACCGACATTCATCTCGTGGCAGCGGGTCGCACCGATGCCGGAGTTCACGCCCGTGGTCAGGTTGTGAGCCTTGATGTTCCGGCGCGCATCAAGATCGAGTCGCTACCTAAGAAGCTCAATGCCCTCTGCGGCCCCCGCATTGCGGTGCGTGAGGCTGCGTGGGCTGCTGCGTCGTTTCACGCCCGGTTCTCGGCGATCTGGCGCCACTATCGCTACACCGTGCTGAACACCTTGACCCCCGACCCGTTCGTGGCGACGACTGCTTGGCATGTGCATCAGCCACTCGACGTTCGCCCGATGCAGTTGGCGTGCGACGCCGTGATGGGCGAGCGCGATTTCTCGGCGTTCTGCCGCAAGCCCACATCGTCTGCGTCGGCAATTGCCACCTCGCTGAATGAAGATGACGAAGCACCCGTGTCTATGAAGCGTTATGTCATGAAGGCGACGTGGAAGCGCACCGGAGATCTCGTCGAATTCGAGGTGCGCGCCAACGCGTTCTGTCACCAGATGGTGCGTTCGCTCGTGGGCACCTTCGTTGACATCGGGCTTGGTCGACGCTCGGCTAGTGACATGATGTCGCTTATTCGTTCGGGTCGACGCCAAGACGCATCACAGATTGCCCCAGCGCATGGTCTGTGCTTGTGGGAAGTCGGGTATCCGACTTCAGTCGACTGAGTGCATCGTGCGCATCACTTTTCTCTCGACGTCGGTAGGGCCGCTCGGCTCAGGTATCGGCGGTGGAGTCGAACTCACGTTGCGCACCCTGGCTGCAGGTCTTGCGGCGCGGGGGCATGTCATCACCGTGCTTGCTCCGCGAGGGTCGACGTTGCCGAACTTGCCACCGACGGTCGAGCTGGTGCAAGTGGATGGCGCACTTCACGTGCCGAGTCAGACGCTTGACCGCGGCACGAAACTGCAGGTTCCCCATGACTCGGTGCTCGTCACAATGTGGAAGATGGCGCGTGATCAAGCAGAACGTGGTGAGTGTGATGTGGTGCTGAACTTTGCTTATGACGTGGTGCCGTTCGTCGACGCGCCACTCGCTGTGCCGACCGCGCACTTGGTGAGCATGGGCTCGCTCAGTGACGAAATGGATGCTGCCGTCACATCAGCTCTGGCCCGCAAACCGAATTGTGTTGCCATGCACACTCGTGCTCAAGCCGCGACATTCGGCGCGAGCGTGCTGCAACACGCCAATATCGTGCTCAGTGGAATCGACCTCGCGAACTATCCGTTCGTGGCAACACCGGGCAGTGACTTGGCGTTCGTCTCACGCATCTCGCGAGAAAAGGGAATCGACGATCTCTTTCACGTGGCGTCGCTCAGTGCGCGACGAGTGCAGGTGTTCGGCATCATGGAAGACGAAGTGGCATGGCGCGATGCCCAGGCTCGTTACCCCGAGGCTGAGGTACATCACGTTGGCTTTCTTTCGACCCGCGAGTTGGCGGCCCAACTCGGTCAGTGCGCTGCACTCGTCATGGTGCATCGATGGGTAGAGGCGTTCGGCAACGTTGCAATCGAGGCGATGGCGTGTGGCGTACCAGTCGTCACGTATGACCGCGGCGGCCCAGCGGAGATCGTCAGCGACGGGGTCACGGGGTACGTTGTCAAAGCCGACGACCCGGGCGCTGTTGCCGCCGCTCTGACAAAGATCGATGCGATCGACCGGGCGACGTGCCGTGCGGCCGTTGTGGCGCAGTATTCGGCGTCGGCATTCGCCGAGCGAGTCGAGCGCTGGCTCAGTGCCCAAGCAACCGTCGGGTAGCGGCTTTTTCGCGACGGGTGGATGCGAAGCCCGCGCATCGCTGCCAGGTGGAGGGTGAGCTCTAGCCCGTTATCATTCAGTGTTCGGGTTGCAGGGTTGTTTGGCCCGCACGAGACGTACGAGAGGCAGTCACATGGGTACCTATTCGGCAAAGCCAAGCGAGGTGCAGCGCGCCTGGCACGTGATCGACGCCGACGGACTCGTCTTGGGTCGCATGAGCACCGAGATCGCAACGCTGTTGCGCGGCAAGCACAAGCCAACCTTCACGCCGTCGATTGACACGGGCGACCATGTCATCGTGATCAATGCGTCGAAGGTGGTGCTGACCAGCGGTAAGGCCGAGGCCAAGATCGTCGCCCGACACAGCGGCTACCCAGGTGGTATTCGCGTCGAGAAGTTCAGTCAGTTCCTTGATCGCAGCCCCGAGGCGGCGATTCGTCGCACCGTGCATGGCATGTTGCCAAAGGGTCGTCTCGGTCGCGCCATGTTGAAGAAGCTGCAGGTGTACGCCGGCGCAGAACATCCACATGTGGCGCAACAGCCGCAACCCGTCGACATGAGCGCCGCTAAGGCGCGCTGATAAAGGAGCATTTCACCGTGGCTACCAAACCTCTCACCCAAACCACCGGTCGTCGCAAGAGCGCAGTGTCACGCGCTCGTTTGCGCGCGGGTTCCGGTCGAGTCACCGTAAACGGTCGCGCATTCGAGACGTACTTTCCCACCACGATTCATCGCAACAACGCCACCGAAGCGCTACGCATCACTGGCACGATGTCGACCTACGACATCGATGTCGACATTGCTGGTGGAGGTCCTGCCGGTCAGTCAGGTGCGATGCGACTGGCGATCGCCCGTTCGCTCGTCGCTCTTGATCCGTCGCATCGTCCGGCGCTGAAGCGAGCCGGTCTGCTCGCCCGCGACGCTCGCCGCAAGGAGAGCAAGAAGTACGGCTTGAAGAAGGCACGCAAGGCCCCGCAGTACACCAAGCGCTGATCTTGGCGCTGCGTTTCGGCACCGACGGAGTTCGCGGCCGAGTCGACACCGACATTCGCGCAGCCGATGTTGCGCGCCTTGGCGCATGTGTTTCGCGCCAGTGGCCGCACTCACCGATCATCATTGGCCACGACGGTCGAGAGAGTGGCACATCATGGCTCGCCGCTTTCGCTGCTGGCGCTCGATCACAAGGCAGCGTCGTGCATGAGTTGGGTGTGGTGCCGACCCCCGCACTGGCATTTCTCTCGGCACAGCATCACTGTGTCGCGGTTTCGATTACCGCATCACACAACCCGTATCACGACAACGGTGTCAAGGTGTTTGCGCCGGGTGGAACAAAACTCAGCGACGACGAGCAAGGCCGCATCGAGCGCCTATGGCAAGCATCGGGAGACGTGGCGCCGGCGGTCGGGGCGCAGGCAGTTGACGCGCCGCCGGC
>Ga0214923_10001483_pt1 | contig 33230 bp, 29 predicted proteins | sample LL1510_MetaG_FD_177993 | JGI IMG/M metagenome (GOLD analysis project Ga0214923, IMG submission 177993) | Freshwater microbial communities from Lake Lanier, Atlanta, Georgia, United States - LL-1510 | ecosystem: Environmental > Aquatic > Freshwater > Lake | place: USA: Georgia | collected...
AACAAAATCGGATAATCGAATGAACGAAAAAGTAAACGAGCCCTGCGTAAATCCTTATCGGTTTTGTGCGCAAATGCTGTTGCAGTATCCTGAAAAGAGATGTTTGAATTCACCTGCATAATCCTCTCCACAAAGTAACGTCAAAAGCATCATAGCAGAAAGAAAAATCTTTAGTTATTCCCAAAAACAAGCACAATTTTAAACAGAATCTCAATTAAAGCAAACGTAAATGCAATTTTTCAATGGCAGTGCTTAACTCAGGATGCTTTTTTAAGAAAAAATCTAGTTTTTCTTTATCCGTATATGGCCTTCTTTCGGTTTCTACTACCTCACCCATTACGCACAAAACATTGGTAATGGTATTTCTTGAAACTTTTAATAAATGCTGCAATAACGGTATCCTCAAATCTTCAACAGCCAATTCTTGTGCTTTGCTCGAAACTGTCAAAATCAAATCGCTGTTATTTAACGAATAACTAATAGATTTGATTAACCCACTTACGCGCTGAGATTGTGTATTGCAATATTCATCCATAATTTCTTGTATGGATGGTATTTGCGAGTTTTGATTTTCTGAATTTTCAATTAAAACTAAGTTTTGAGCAGCCCTTGAAGAATTTGTTTCTTCGGCCAAATTGGCTTTTTCAAGCTTGTTTTGTTTGAATGAATTTCTGTCTAGTTTCCCCAAACGTGTTGAAGACACTTTGGTTTCAATTACCTCTTTGATGGTTGGCACTGCCCTATCTTTTGCCACAACATTTGTAGGTGTTACCGCAGGTACTGCTAAAGTAGGATTAGCTATTTTTTTTTTTATATCCTCCAAAGTGGGGATTTCAGCAATAAATTGAGCAAGGTGGGCAAGTTTAATGAGCATAAGCTCAACAAGAAGTCTGGGGTTTCGACTAAACTTATATTTCTCGTCGGTTTCGTTGGTTAAATTCAGGGCATTGATAATCAATCCCAAATCTAATTTCTTACCTTGATCTAAATATTTCAATTTAAAAGCTTCAGAAACATCCAATAATTTAAGGGTGCTTTCATTTTTACAAACCATGAGGTTTCTAAAATGCTGTGCCATTCCTGATACAAACAAAGACCCATCAAATCCTTGATTCAATACATTGTCGAAAATCAACAAGGATTGAGCAATGTTTTTGTTCAATATTTCTTCAGTTACAGCGAAGAAAGTATCCATATCTAGAATACTTAAAATCTCTACTGCTTTGGCATACGTTACGTCGCCACCAGAAAAACTCACCAATTGATCAAACAAACTCAAGGCATCACGCAATCCACCATCTGCTTTTCTAGCAATCAAGTGCAACGCATCGTCGGAAGCTTGTATATTTTCATTTTGAGCAATCATTTTCAAATGTTCAACCATATCAGAAGCTTCGATACGGTTAAAATTAAACACTTGACAACGACTTAATATCGTTGGTAGAATTTTATGTTTTTCGGTAGTTGCTAAAATAAAGATTGCATAGGATGGCGGCTCTTCAAGGGTTTTCAAAAAGGCATTGAAGGCCTGATTCGACAACATATGAACCTCATCAATGATGTAAACTTTGTATTTACCAACTTGAGGTGGAATCCGAACTTGATCAACCAAATGACGAATATCGTCAACGGAATTGTTAGACGCTGCGTCTAATTCGAAAATGTTAAAAGCAAAATCTTGGTTTGGATTTTCAGCCTCGTTTTGAGAATTGATTACTTTGGCTAAAATTCGGGCACAAGTGGTTTTGCCCACTCCTCTTGGTCCAGTAAATAAAAAGGCTTGAGCCAATTTATTATTGGTAATTTCATGCATTAAGGTTTCAGCAATATGCTTTTGACCTACAACATCGGCAAATGTAGTTGGCCTGTATTTTCTTGCTGAAACAATAAACTGTTGCATGGTGCAAAATAACTCTAATATTTCGAGGTTCACAACACAACTTTTCAACTGTTTTTACTATTCTTCAAAATTTTCTATTATACTATCAGTTTTCATGTTTATTTTGCAGTAGTTATGAATATTGGAGACATTTTAAAACCTTTTCAATTAAAGAGCACCAACAACGAAGTTGTGAGCACCTATGATTATTCTGATAAATATGCATTTTTGGTTTTGGTTACTTGTAACCACTGCCCTTATGCCCAAGCATATTGGCCACGTGTAATCAAATTGGCAGAGAAATTTGAAGAAGACAATTTGGGTGTGGTTGCCATTTGTGGAAATGATACCGCTATTCAACCTCAAGATAGTTTTGAAAATATGCAAAGTTTGGCGAAACAATTCCGACTTACATTTCCTTATCTCCACGATGAAAATCAATCGGTAATCAAACAACTAGGCGCAACCAAAACTCCAGAAGTTTTCCTTTTTAACTCCAAGCGTGAATTGGTTTACAAAGGGGCAATTGACGATAGTTGGGACAATGAATCAACCGTAATGAGCGTCTATTTGGATGATGCAATTGAATATACCTTAGACGGCATTGATATTGATTATCCTGAAGTCGAAGCTGAAGGATGTAGCATTAAGTGGAAATAAAATGACCAAGGTAGCCATTATCACCGGAGCAAGCAGCGGCATCGGTCGCTCTTTGGCCATTCAAGGTGCTAAAAATGGCTATCATCTATCGCTTTTTGCAAGAAATATTGCTGCATTAAACGAATTAAAAGCGGAGATTCAGCAATTTTCAAACGTTAACATCCTCATTACACAAGGGGATGTTTCTGTTCAAAACGATTGTTTGTCCCTCATAACCAATACGATTCAAGAATTTGGAAAGATTGATTTCTTGATTAACAACGCTGGAATTAGCATGCGTTCTCTATTTAAGGATGTTGATTTGAATGTGATTGAATCTTTAATGAATACAAATTTTTGGGGGACAGTGTATTGTACCAAATTTGCGTTACCCTATTTGCTCGAAAGCAAAGGTTCGGTGGTTGGGGTCTCGTCTATTGCGGGATTTAAGGGACTTCCTGCCAGAACGGGATACAGTGCCAGCAAGTTTGCCATGCAAGGTTTTCTGGAAAGTCTGAGGGTTGAGAATTTAAAAACAGGTTTGCATGTTTTGATTGCTTGTCCAGGTTATACTGCCTCAAACATCAGAAATACGGCTTTGAACGACAAAGGCCAGCAGCAAGGGGACACACCTTTGGATGAGTCTAAGTTAATGTCGGCCGATGTTGTTGCTACTGAAATTTGGAAAGCAATTGAGAAAAGAAAGTCGTATTTAATTCTTACGTTTCAAGGCAAATTGGCTGTATTTTTGAATAAAATCTCATCAAAAATCACTGATATACTTACATATAACGTAATTAAAAAGGAACCAAATTCACCTTTTACATAGTTTAGGGTTTAGGGTTTAGGGTTTAGGGTTTAGGGTTTAGGGTTTGATGAAATGATACACAAGAATTAAACAAAACAATATGAATATTAACGAAATAATCACAGTTTTCTTTACGCTTTTTGCGGTTATTGATATGCTCGGATCTATTCCGATTTTGGTTTCGTTGAAGGAAAAAATTCCAGATATCAATCCTACAAAAGTCACTTTGGCTTCGGCAGCGTTAATGATTGGTTTCTTGTATGTTGGAGATTATTTTTTGAAGTATTTGGGTATTGACATCAAATCGTTTGCATTGGCAGGAAGTATTGTGATGTTCATTTTGGCCTTGGAAATGGTTTTGGGAGTAGATATTTTCAGAACTGATCCAAATACACCCAGTGGCAGTATAGTGCCAGTGGCCTTTCCAATTATTGCTGGATCAGGAACGTTAACCACAATTTTATCATTAAAGGCAATTTACGATAAAGGTACAATTTTAATGGGAATACTACCCAATGTATTGTTAATTTTCATTGTATTGAAATCAACAGGATTCATTGAGCGAAAAATTGGCAAAGCGGGCATGATCACCATCCGCAAATTCTTCGGGGTAATTTTATTGGCCATCGCCGTAAAATTATTCAAAGGGAATGTGTAAGGTTTTTTAAACTTGTGGTTTTGGATGCGCTTTGATTCTTTTAATCTCTTCCACAATTTGTTTTAAAGTTTGATTTCCAGTTGGAATCACAAAACTCCTGGCGCCAAAAGTAGTTTGAATACTTTCAGGAAATTTCCTTTTTACATCATTGCTGTCTAAATACAAATCGTACAACAATACCTTTTGGGGTACCAAATTATATTTGTAGAAATTTGAACTTGAATCTTTTACCCAGTTTCTGCGTTCGAAAAATATACGGGTAGAAAATGGCATCTTAGGTTCAAAATATGAAAATCCAATGCTGCCGCATTCCCTAAAAAAATGATATCCATACAATACCGATTTTATTTTTTCAGCTTCACAAAATTGCTTTATTTTCTTTGCTTCCAATTTTAGAGAATGATAATGATAAACCATTACCGGTGAATCTTTTTCTGTTCCGAAATCCTCCCCTTTGGTGTCGTTCCAAAACAAATATCCCTTAGTCAAAATCAAAAAACATACGGTCAAATTAAATACAATTGGATAGTTGGTTACTAACCTCAACATATTTCTGCTCGGCCGAGAAAAAGCAGCCACAAAGCCAATTGCGACCGGTATTGCCAAAAAGTACCTTCCGTAACTGTAAAACACATTGTCCCTCCCATCATTCACCTTTTCCATGATTAAACTAATTAAACCCAGAATTAAAATCCCTGAAACCAATAACAAAGGATTTAACCATGACTTTTCCTGTTTCAAAAGCAATCCTACAAGAAACAGCATACAGAATATACCCACCAAAAAATATTCTCCCTGAAATCCTACAACCTGATTCCATAAAAATTCTACACGATTGATGTTTTCATTAAAGAAATCCCAACCAAAGCTTTTTCGTGGATTGGGATGTATTGAAATTGGCAAATAACTATGTTCAAGCCATTGAAATCCAATGAAAATCAATGCCATTACACACAATGCAACCAAACCACTTTTTAAATTGACAACTTTCCAATTATCGAATTTCAATAAAAGAATGGGGAGCATGAAAATGGCATTGGGATTAATCAATATTCCTAAAAAAGTTAAAATCAATGTCCAAATTTTCGACTCTATTTTAATTGCCAGCGCTACAATAAAAATACCTTGAACGAAACCTCTTACCAACAAACCTTGTTGCCAAAACGCCACCGGAAAACATAAACCAATTAACAACGGAATAAGTCCCAAATTAGGACCCCAATTGTCTCTGCCAATTTTGTACATCCATATCCATGGCAAGGTTGAAATTACAAAGGTGCTGATTGCAACTGCATAATAAACAGGAACATGCAACCAAATTAAGGGAACAGCAAAAAAAGCTTCAATTCCTAAATTATAGGCCTGACCGTAAAAAAATGGAGAATGGAATTCGAAATTTGCATAATCTTGGGCCATTTGCCACATGATGCACTGATCACTGTCAGTGTAATTACCTGGAAAAACGACAAACATAAATATCCTCAAGGCCACAAAAAAGCCCAAAGAATATGAATATGGCTGCAATTTTCTCAAATGGTAAAATTATGCGAGTTGTGCAAAATGCAATTCCGATAAACACGATTCAGAATAGCCAATTGTTCCTTGAGTTTCAAGTTGATCTAATCGTGCTTTAATTGCAACGTAATTAACTGTTTTAGGAACTTCCATTGCAAAGTAACTTTCATTCACGCCCTCATACATACATTCCAAATCGAAAAACTCATCGCAAATGGTGTTGATGTCTACATTTTCATCGAGCATTACTACATGGATGGTTGAATTTCCCGAATCTTCTAATGTTTTACAGTAAATTAATTGGTTTTCATTTTCGTCGAATTCAGCATAGATAATATCTTCAGAGGCCAACAAAGGCACATAAAATGGAATATTATCGAGTTTATAAACCCCGTTTTCAACGTCAACAATGGTTGCCCATAAAGTTTCAACCATGTCTTGTTCAAAAAGTTCACTGTAAAATTGAAAAACAATCTTTACAAAATTACCGTCGGTTTCTTCTTCCATTTCATGCATACTTACAAAGATAAGTGAAGTTGATCAGTCTTTGATAGACAATCAGCAATGAACATTAAGAATAAATAGACATCAGTTGATTCACAATCTGCTTGGAATCAATTTTTTGGAGTAAACTTTTGCGATTTTGCAATTGCATGATCCTAGTTTCATCCAAAGTCAACAACAACAACTGCGATGCCAATTCGCGCTCATCGTTGGGATGAAAATACAATGCGGAGTCATTTGCCAATTCTGTAAATACGGAAATTCTCGAAACAGCCATCGGCAAACCAACCGCAGCAGCCTCAGCCAGAGGGATTCCAAATCCCTCAAAAAAACTAGGATAGACAAATGCCGAAGCATTTTTCATAAGCACTAGCATTTGATCATGGCTTGCATTCACTATAACTTCTACCCTGTTTTGCAAGTTTAATTTCGCAATTTGATCGCGCACAATTTCTAGCATTTCGCCCGACAATCCCACCAATTTCAAATTCCATTGGTGCTGGTTTTTTGTAAGATCAAACGCTTGTAACAACGTCAAATGGTTTTTACGCTTGGTAAAACTCGATGTGTAAATGAAATACTTTTCATCATTCAAAAAGTGAGCGGCATTTTCATAAAACGAAGCAGCAACCGCTTGGTAAACCACTTCAATTTTATTGGAATCTATTTTATAGAACTTCTGAATCTCGTTTGCCGTAGCTTCACTGGTAGCAATCACTTTATCGGCTTTTTCCAATGAAAATTTCGTTTTCAAATGATAGATATTTCTATCTAAAACCGGATAATAATCTGGGAACTGCCTAAAAATTACATCGTGAATGGTTACAATTTTCTTGATATTTTGAGGGACATCAAGAGGCAATTCATTCGATAAACCATGAAAAACATCGATTTTCTCTTGAACCATTGATTTACCCATTCCATAAACCCTCCAAAGTTTGGAAAATTTTGAGGGATAAACAATTGATTCAGATGTATTTTCAATATTCTTTGGAACAAAGAGTTTAAGTTCCAAATTCGGTTGAAATTGATGCAAATCGGCAATCAACTGCCTAGAATAGTTTCCTAATCCAGAGGTGTTTTGATAAAATCGTTTTGCATCAAATCCAATGCGCATTATACTGCTACGTTAAAATCTCTTAAGGCTTGATTCAAAGAAGTTTTGGTATCGGTACTTTCTTTTCTTTGACCAATTATCAAAGCGGCAGGAACATAAAATTCACCACCTGCAAATTCTTTTTTAATGCTACCAGGAATAACCACACTTCTTGGGGAATATACCCTTTTGGCAATTCTTCACCGGTATTTACATCAAAAATTTTGGTACTCATTGTTAAGGTTAATCCAGCGCCCAAAACTGCCTCTCTACCAACTCTAACCCCTTCAACTACAATACATCTGCTTCCCACAAAAGAATCATCTTCAATAATTACGGGAGCCGCTTGAACAGGTTCTAAAACACCGCCAATTCCAACACCACCACTCAAATGCACGTTTTTGCCAATTTGTGCACAGCTTCCTACTGTAGCCCAAGTGTCGACCATAGTACCAGCATCAACAAAAGCCCCAATATTCACATAAGATGGCATCAAAACCACTCCAGGTGAAATATATGCACCGTGTCGGGCAACAGCATGAGGAACAACCCTAATACCCAACTCTTTATAATTCTTTTTCAATGGCATTTTATCGTAAAATTCCATTGGACCGGCATGAGAAACTGACATTTCCCTTGTTGGGAAATACAAAATAACAGCTTTCTTTACCCAATCATTCACTGTCCAAGTTCCATCGGCATTGGGCTGCGCCACTCTCAAACGTCCTTTATCTAACTCTTCAATAATGTCTTCAATGATTTTAACATTTTCAACATTTTTCAACAATTCGCGATTATTCCAAATTTCTTCAATAATTTGCTGATGATTTTGCATGATGCTTTTATTTACAGCAAATTTGCAAAAGAAAATTGGTAAACCCTCAATGAAAACATATAAATTATTCTCAGCATTGGTATTCTTTGCCGCAATGCAAACAGCCACATCACAAATTCAAGGTGATTTGTCTCCGGTATTGGCAGTGAGCAAAGCTCCAGACAAAAAATTTGAAATCACAGATTGCTTTAATCCTAAGTACTATCCGGAATCCCCCAAAATGTTTCAATGGATTACCGGTACAGACTATTATACCCTATTGGAGGACAATTCTTTGAATGTTTACAATGGAAAAAACAAAGCAAAAGCATCATTTGTGGTTACTACCAAAACAGACTTTGTTGCATTGTTTTCAGAATTCATTAAAGCAAACCCAACTGCCGCTTATAAAGATATCAAAGTTGCCAATATCCCAATGTTTAAATGGCTAACAGCCTATAAAAGAGCAACTGACAAAAACAGTAGTGTCTTAACTATGCCAGCCTATTTCCAAGTTAAAAACAACATTTTCATGTTTGTTTTAACGATAGATGGCGATAAAGTGGGCCGCTATGTTGGACATTTTGCCACTTTACCAGAAAATGTAGATGCCCAAGAAATTACGGAATCTAAAAGTGCCAATGTAATTGAAGGATTGCCTTATAAAAACTCAGGTTTGAATTTATCTTGGGTAAGCGACAATAACATTTATGTTTTAAACAACCAACGTAAGGATTTAAAAATAACATCCGACGGAGGAAAAGGTATTGTTTACGGTCAATCAGTTCACAGAAACGAATTTGGAATCAACAAAGGTTTATTTTGGGCAAACGATGGATCAAAATTAGCATTCTACAGAATGGACGAGCGCAGGGTAACTGATTATCCTTTGTTTTCAATCACGGAAAGACCAGCAAAACCTTCTACCATCAAATATCCAATGGCCGGCGATAGCAGCCATACTGTAACAATTGGTATTTATAATATGTCTTCAGGTAAAACAACCTACCTCAATACCACAGGACCATACGACCAATACCTAACCAATGTTACTTGGTCTCCCGATGGAAATTCAATTTACGTAGCCATTGTAAATCGCGAACAAAATGAAATGAGTTTGAATCAATACTCAGCAAATGACGGTTCACTCATGAAAATACTTTTCACTCAAAAACACCCTAAATATGTAGAACCTCAGAATGGGCCTTTGTTTGTTCCAAATTCAATTACCGATTTTATTTGGCAAAGCAATTTGGAGGGATTTAATCACCTTTATCTATATAGCAAAGGATTGCTAACCAAAATTACAACAGGCAATTGGGAAGTTTCAGATGTATTGGGATTCGACAATACTGGCCAATACGTTATCGTAAATACCACTAGAAGCAATGACCCACTTTTAGATAAAGAAGATCCAACCAGCCGTTGCCCAATGGCAATCAGTTGGAAAAATCCAAAATACAATCCTGTGATTTTATTCCCAGGTTCAACTTTCAATGGTACACATGCTATCATGGGTAATCTTGGCAATGGATTGGTTGCTTCTATGTTTTCTAATGTTCACACTCCCAAAATGTTGTTTTCATTGGATATTGCAACGTATATCAAAGAATGGAACGACAGAAAAAAAATCCTGACAAAACCACAAACCTTGTTTGTTTCTAAAAATCCTATTGAAGAATTTGAATTGGGTGAATTAAAATTAGATAAACTGAATAATAAAGGAATCAATTTATATACAAGAACCTTCTTCCCTCCTAATTTTGATGTGAACAAGAAATACCCTGTGGTAGTTTATTTGTATGGTGGTCCTCACGCACAAATGGTTACGAATTCTTGGTTGGGTGGCGGCAATTTATGGATGCATTTCATGGCTCAAAAAGGATATATTGTATTCACTGTTGACAACAGAGGTTCTTCTCACCGCGGTTTCGATTTCGAAAACGCAACACACCGTCAATTGGGTGCAATTGAAATGGAAGACCAATTGTTTGCTTTGGCCTATTTGAAAGACTTGAAATATGTTGATTCTAGTCGCATTGGGGTTCACGGTTGGAGTTTTGGGGGATTCATGACAACTTCACTCATGACGAGACATGCAGGCGCATACAAGGTAGGTATTGCAGGTGGACCAGTAATTGATTGGACATTATATGAAATTATGTATACCGAGAGATACATGGACAAACCTTCTGAAAATCCTGAAGGATATAAAAACAACAATCTTTTGAATTATGCTCAGAATCTAAAAGGACGTTTGTTAATGATTCACGGTGCAGATGACGACGTAGTAGTTTGGCAACATAGTTTGAAATTTGTTCAAAAATCTGTGGGGGCAATGAATAGCAATTTAGATTACTATGTTTATCCAGGCCACAAACACAATGTTGTTGGACCAGACAGGGCTCATCTTTACAAAAAAATTAGCCAATATTTCTTCGATTACCTATAAGGAAATTCGGTAATTATAAAATAATGAAAGGACGCTTTATAAGCGTCCTTTTTTATTATATTTGTGTCACTCAATTTGGGGAAAATAAAATCGATTGATCAGTGAAACAGCGAGAATTTACAATAGTTGAATGTCCCCGAGATGCCATGCAAGGCATTTCCAAATTCATTCCTACCGCTGTTAAAATTGAATACATAAAATCTTTATTAACTTGTAATTTCGATGTTCTAGATTGTGGGAGTTTTGTAAATCCAGAGTCTGTGCCGCAAATGGCAGATACCAGCGAGGTTATTGCTGCAATTAGTGAAATTAAAACGGATACAGAGTTTTTGGTCATTGTTGCCAATGAAAGAGGTGCATTAAGGGCAGTTGCCTATCCGAAAATCAAGTATTTGGGTTATCCATTTTCATTGAGTGAAACATTCCAAAGAAGGAATACGAATTCAACCCAGCAGGATGCATTTATAAGACTTGCGAAAATTCAAGAAATTGCTGAAGCTTCTCACAAAGAGGTGGTTGCTTATATTAGTATGGCATTTGGTAATCCTTATGGCGATGAATACAACACCGAAATGGCGATTCACTGGGCAGAGAAAATTGGTAGTTTGGGAATTCGTACGATTAGCTTAGCCGATACAACAGGACAAGCCAGTATTGAGAATATTCAAACGTTATTTGGCAATTTGGTGAACCATTTGCCACATATTGAATTTGGTGCACATTTTCATGCAAAACCATTTGACTGGGAGAACAAGATTAACGCTGCTATTGAAAATGGTTGCAAGCGATTTGATGGGGCTATTTTGGGTTTTGGGGGATGTCCTTTCGCGAAAGACGAATTGGTTGGTAATATACCAACTGAACATCTATTGAAGTTTTTAAGTACAACTAATAAAATTTCAGATAAATATCTAATTTCTGAAAATCTTATCAAGCAAGCATCAAATGCATATCAAGGCATTTGATAATAGCTTCAAATAAATGATAAAATTTAGTGGATTCTGAATCAAAGTCAATGAAAGTTATTTTTGTTTGACTAAAAATAACTTTCATTAATAAGTCGCAAATATCTAAAATACAATAAATTGCAATTGATTTTAATAATTATTGATGAAAAAAACTAGTAGTTTTTATTACATAATTTTTTGCAATCTCAATAATTCAATAATGATGTCCAGCTTCTGCATCAATTGATCATTGTTATCTGATGACCTTGCCGGAATTACAATTGAAGATGGATTGATGTCTCCATTTTCATTTTCAAAAAGATCCAATGGGGATACACCCAAATTCGCACAAATTTTCTCCAAAGTATCCACTCTCATTGTTTGTTTTTTCAACATGTAATGAAAACCTTGTTCACTCAAATCACACAACCTCGCAAGTTCCTTAATTGGAATTCTTTTTGAGGCAGAGAGATTCTTGATCTTGTTGTAATCTAACCTACTCACTTCTTTTCTGTTTAGTTTTGTTTTGTGATAAATACCGAGTTGACGGAATTTCTCAATACTATAAACTTGAAAAGAGTGTGTTTATTTTGTGCATCCCAATAAAGTTTTATTGTTTGAACAATCAAAACAAAGAAAAAAGAAATCAATTAATTGATTAACAATAAATTAACCAAATTATGCATTGTATTTATTTTACTTTAAAATGACCAATATTAACTTTTTTTTTAGTATATGATCATTTTCAATAATAACAGATATAATTGCTAAAAAATTGATATGAAAAATGATAAAAAAGAATACCGAAATTAAAATCTATTTTTAGATAGTAACTTAGTTATTGCGTCTTTATAATTTTTACCAATTGGAACTTCAATATCCCCTTCTAAAAAAACAGCATTGTTTTGAATCGATTTGATCTTATCAATGGCAATAATATAACTTCTGTGAATACGAACAAACGATTTGGAAGGTAATCCAGATTCCATATTTCTCATGGTTTGCAGTGTAACAACTCTTTTCACTGGAGATGTCCAAATTTTGACATAATCGGCAAAGGCTTCAATGTAATAAATATCTTTGTATTGAATTTTTTGATGTTCGCCATCAACTTTCACATAAACATAATCTTCTTGGGTAGATGCAACTTCAGTTGTATTACTTCTGTATTCTAAATACTCTTCTAATCTTTTAATTGCCTTAGTTAGTCTTTCTGGAGAAATTGGCTTCAATAAATAATCCAATGCTTCGTATTCAAATGCATCGGCAGCAAAATTAGGATGAGCCGTAGAAAATATCACCGCAAATGGAGCTGGATATTGCTCTTGGATGAAATCTAATCCGGTTTGTCCAGGCATTTGTATGTCTGTAAATACTACAGCCGGATTTAACGGTGCAAGTTGATGTTTCGCCTCTACAGGATTGTTAAACTTACCTACAATTTCTATTTGAGGAAAACTAAGAAGCAAACCTTCTAAAACATCTAATGCCAATGGTTCGTCGTCTATTAAGACTGTTCTGATTTTATTCATGATTTTGTCAATTAAAGTAAATAATTAGGTCTACCTGATACACATCATCTTGGATTGATGAAATGAGTTCATGTTTACCTGGATATGTTAAAGTTAATCTCTTTTTTATATTTTGCAATCCAATACCACCCATTTCAATACTTTTCTTCGATGGATTGAATGAATTTTCGATAAGAAAACGAAAACCATTATCTAAATTCTCAAACACAATTTTGATATAGCGGTTTTGGGCCACAACACTTTCACTGTGTTTAAATGCATTTTCAACCAAAGTAAGCAACAACATCGGTTCAATATTTTGATCTGAAATTTGATCTGAAATTTCAATTTCAACCCTAACTACATTACCAAGCCTAAGTCTCTCAATTTCAATATAATCTTTAATGTGTTTTATTTCCTTTAATATTGAAACCTGACCTTGATTGCTTTCATATAATACATATCTCAAGATATCTGAAAGCATTAAAACCACACGTGGCGCCAAATCAGATTTTTTTAATGTTAATGCATATAAATTATTCAATGAATTGAATAAAAAATGCGGATTAATTTGGGCTTTTAAAAATTTCAGTTCTGTTTGCAATTGAATTTGTTGTAGTTCTTTTCTACTGGTTTGATCTCGATACCATTGTTTAATAAATTTAAAAACCATGGTTAAAATAACCGAAAACAAAACGCTTAAAGATATAAAAAATAAAAATGCACTCGACCAAACTAAACTCAGCAAATCTTTATTATTAATAACCAAATGTGCTACTATTGACAATGGAAAACAAACACTTACAATTGAAAGCAATAATGTAAAGATATATGACAAATAACTTTGGTTAAATAAATACCTAGGAACTAAAAAATAAATATTGAAATAACTCACTAGCGCGTGGAACGACAAAATAATCATAGAATCGATTAATCCGTTTAACCAATCGTTTGATGATCGAAATGAAAAAGTATAAATAATTGAATACGTTAACCAAAAGAAAACGTGATCAAGTTTATATTTTAAAATAAATTTTTCGGTTCTATGTAAATATGAAGCAAAAAGATTTTGCAAAGTTAACAGAATTATTTACCAATATTTTTAAGTAAATCTAATCCGAATTCTAAGAACTTCGATGGATTAATCATTGCAGGACTTGCTTGATTAAATCTTTGAAAGAAATTATTAGATACTTGGTTTGACTCAATATGTGTAGAGAAATAATAACGAGCTGATGTAAAGCCCACGGCGTTGACTAAAATTAGCGCAATGATTACAATAAATTTCTTGTTAGCCTTGATATTCATGTTCGTTTCTATTTAATTGACAAAAAGAATGCCATTTTAGGGTTAGACGAAACGAACTGCCAATATGTTTCAGATTATTTCAAAAAGTTTTGAATTATTTTTGTTTGTACGTGCAATAATAAACTATCGAGCTTGGTAATATTGGCTTTTTTAGATATTGACATTTTGTCAGTAGGCAGGAAATTATACGCCAAAGAGTCAATATAAACTGTGGCACCTGTTAAATTACATATTGCATTTCTGGGGTGATTGTCTCTAAAAACACTTCTACTAAAGCCTGCATTTTTATCGGGCCGCTGTAAAATAAATTCGTGCAAAGACTGATAAATATCAGACTGAGAAACAACCTGATTGTTAACATATCCTTTGTATTTTGTAGGAAGCGGCTTTCCATAAATCAAAAACGGAATATGAAAAAAATTTCGTGATCCATAAAGCGTTTCAGCGGTGTTTAATTGTTTTCCGTGATCGGCAGTAATGATGAAAATTGTATTATCGAAATTCGGTGTTTTTTGAATTCTACTAAAATATTTTCGCAATTGATTGTCAGTATATTTTACGCAGTATTTCATTTTTTCTTTCACTCCCAACAATTCAGCAGGAGCAATATCATAAGGCTCATGAGAACTTAAAGTGAGCACTGTAGAAAACCAATTGTGCCGTGAATCATTATTTGATTCATGTTTGGCTAAATAATCAAATAAAATTTCATCTGAATATCCCCACTTTCCTTTTGATTGCTTTGTTATTTTTGAAATAGACTCCTCACCTTCTAATTTTTCAAAACCAATGTTTTTAAGGTACACTTTCATATTGGCAAAGTCCAAATTTCCCCCGTAATAAAATGAAGTCTGATATCCTCTTAAATTAGATAATTCACTTGCCAATGCCGGTAATTTGTTGAATTTTGAGGGATGATTGATCATGTTCTGCCAAGTTTGACCAGGCCAACCACTCAATATGCCTAATAATCCCTTATCCGTTCTGTCACCAGTTGCGAACATTTGTTTACAGGCATATCCTTTTCTTGCCAAACTATCAATAAATGGCATACAATCTCCATCGTGACCACCGAAAAATTTCGAAAGTTCTGCCGTAAATCCCTCTAAAACTATGAGAACAACATTTGGACATTTGTTCCAATAATAAATTGGAGAGACATATTGACTATCCGTAAAATACAAGTTATCTAAATTCTGATTTAGGTATTTTCCACTTGTAAAATCCTCGATTTCCTTCATTCCAGAAGATTCACTCATTTGATAAAAAAAGTTCCAAACTGAATTTGTTGCCAACAGATTTTTATCGCGATTGTCGGAAAATGACGCATCGGAAATAAGTACTGGCATAATTCCTAGTCCACCCCTAATTATTACTGCGAGCGCAATTAATGTGGCAGAAACAGGCTTCCAAGATATTGTAATTGAATTGTTTGTGATATTTTTAAAAGCAAATTGGAACCATTTATAGCTAATCATGGCTAAACCAATTAAAATACCCAATGACATAATCCACCAAAACAAAGGCACTGTATTTAATGCTTCTTTGGGGTATTTTAAATAGAAAAAGAATTGGAAATCCGTTTTGTTATTCCAGTTAATAAGCAATTGAGAATCAATGATGGAAATCAGAGAAATCACCAACGTTACAATTGTAAAATAAACAACTGTAAATTGTCCATTTTTTGCAAATTTGAATATTGTTAATACTATCAATATTAAAATTAAGAGTGTTAAAAAATAAGCTACAATAGAAGCGTCTTGCTTTGCCCCATGCAATTCACATTGAAGCAAATTTAGAAGGGAAAGTTTATCAGAAAAATTTACTGCGTAGATAATGGCACGAGCGAGCAACTGAATTAAAAAGAGATTTAAAAAAGCGATAATTATAAACGAAAAAAAACCGTTGATGAACGGTTTTTTTTCGTTTGCGCTATTTAAAATAGTTTTCAATTTTCTATGATCACTTTTCCAATTTTTATATATTCACCTTGAACGAGTGCAGTAACAAAATAAATTCCACTTACCAAGTTAGAAACATCGATAGAGGCATCTTCATTCAACGACTTCATCGTTGATTTACCAGTTACATCGGCAATTATTATATTAGCATTTGCGGGCAATCCTTTCAAATATAACTGTGACTTGGCTGGATTCGGATATAGGAGAACTTTATATTTTTGGATATTGTTATTTGCACTCAATGCGGTTAAAATATAATCCGTTTTTGTTAAGGTTCCGTTACCACTTCCATTCATTGCGTCTAATTTAACGGTATACTTTTGATTTAACACACTAAATGATATCGTAGGGTTTCTATCCGTGTCTACACTACCATTTTCAAATTTGTATTCTTTCGGAGTGATTGTCCATTTATACGACGTTGCATTGTTGGCTGTCAAATCATAAAGTGTGATAATTTCATTTACAGAAGGTGTTACTTTTGATGCAATAAAATCAACAACTGGTTTTGCACCAGAGTTTGTTGATACGTTGATATAATTGGTTTTTATTTTTGTATCGGTTGTTGAAATATTTTTAGCAACAAGCGTCACTGTATAAGAACCTGTGGCGTTGAAAGAAACATAAATATCTTGATCAGTAAGCTTAGTACTACCTTGAAGTGTGTAAGTATTTGGTGAAATTGACCAATTAAATGAATTTGTATTCACACAATTTGAAGTAATTTTAACTGTTTGATTTACAATTGGGGTTGTATTATTGGCGGTAAAATCAGCTGTAGCACTGAAAATCAATGGGATTTTACGAATAATGTTATTTCCATTGTCGCAAACATAAATACATTGATCCGCTTTGCGGTATGTGATGTGGGTAATATTTCTAAACAAAGCCACTGAAACATCACCATCTAAATAACCTGCTTTAGAGGGATTTCCAGCTAAAACTTTCACAGATGTACCATCAAATACTTTGATACAAGTTGCCTCTGCGATATAAATTTTATTGTTCAATGAAAGCACATCAACTGGAAAATTTAAGTTAGATACAACAGTGGTTACGGCTTTTGTCGACAGATTAATTCTGCGAATCTTGCCATTGTTTCTATCTGCCACGAGCAAACCGGTTGTTCCTTCTAGTCCTAACCCATTTGGTCTATCAAAACGCGCAAAAGTATCATTTGCATCTTTATCACCAGAACCTGCCCATCCAGAACCTGCCAATGTTGAAACTATTCCACTCACAATTGTACGAATACAATTATTATCAAAATCTGCGATATAAAATATTCCATTTTTACTGATTTCAATATCTTCTGGTGTTGAGAATTGGGCTGTAGATACAGGACCATCTGCATATCCACCTATAAATGAAACTGTTCCTGCATAAGTACTCCATGAAGTTTCATTTGAAGCGTTTACGAATTTCAATCCTTTACGAATTAAATTATTATTTCTGTCGCAAACATAAACATCGTTTGACATTGGATGCACAGCAACACCAGCTGGCGTTGAAAATCTTGAAACCAGACCTGTTCCATCGTTGCTTCCTAACGACAAGGTAGATGTTGGATCACCACGAAAGCCACCTCTATTTCGAGAGGTAGCGCCATCGCACAACATTACATTGTGTTCATCAGTTACGTATAATCTGTTATTGGAATCGCAAGACATAGACTGAGGCCTGCTGTACAATTCAGTTGCTAGTGTATTGGTAGCAGTACCATTGAATCTACCAGAGTCAATATATTGAACTCCAGAATAGGTGTAAACAGTTTGAGCAGAAAGGCTGAATGCACAAAATGCAAAAATTGAAAGTATCGTTCTTTTCATAAATTAATGAAATTAAAAAAACAAATATCTAGATAATATTCAATGCGTTATTCACATTGTTTTCAATAGTGTCTAAAATATTATCATAATCTCTTTTCACAAGAGAATTACCTGTCATTGCATTGAATAATTCTTGATATCTATCTGAGATACTCATCACAAATTCATCAGGCATATCCGGTACTAATTGACCTTCTAACCCTTGAAATCCATTTTCCATTAACCATTCTCTCACGAATTCTTTACTCAATTGGCGTTGTTGTTTACCTTCATTTTGAAGTTTTTCGTATGTATCACCGTAAAAAAACCTGCTACTATCGGGAGTATGAATTTCATCGATGAGTGTTGCTTCATTGTTAAATAAACCAAACTCATATTTGGTATCAACCAAAATTAAATTCTTCGATGCCGCATATTTAGCACCTAATTCAAACAAAGCCAATGCATTGTCGCACAATTCATCCAAACGACTTTTTGAAAGAATATTTTGGCTGATAATTTCTGAATAACTAATATCTTCATCATGACCACTCATTGCTTTTGTGGCAGGAGTAATAATTGGTGAAGGTAGTTTATCATTTTCGTTCAATCCTTCAGGCAATTTATTTCCACATAGAATCCTTCCACCTTCTTTGTAAACACGCCAAGCGTGACCTGTCAAATAATTTCTTACAACAAATTCAATAGGAATTGCATCACATCTTTTGCCAATAGTTACTTGTGCATCGGGTGTAGATACTTTCCAATTGGGCAAAATATTTTGGGTTTGATCCAAAAACATACTTGCAACGGCATTAAGTACCTGGCCTTTAAAAGGAATGCTTCTTGGAAGAACATGGTCAAATGCCGAAATTCTATCGCAAGCTACAATTACTAAAACATCTTGATTAATGGTGTAAACGTCTCTTACTTTTCCGCGGTAAAATGCAGTTTGATTTTTAAAATAAAAATTGGTTGAAGTTAATGCTTGTAATTCCATAATAATTTATTGGGCCTCCTCTGCCTTATCGTATGCTTTAATAATTTCTTTCACTAATTTATGTCTAACAACGTCTTGTGTATCTAATTCAACAATAGAAATTCCTTCAATATTACGCAAAATTTTCATTGCGCGAAACAATCCACTCATTTGTTTTTTTGGCAAATCCACTTGGGTTAAATCGCCCGTGATTATCAATTTTGCGTTAGGACCCATTCTTGTTAAGAACATTTTCAATTGTAAATCAGTACTATTCTGAGCTTCATCCAATATCACATAGCAATTATCTAAAGTTCTACCTCTCATAAAAGCCAAGGGAGCAATTTCTACAGTACGGCTTTCGATCATGCTTTTTAATTTATCATTTGGAATCATATCCTCCAAAGCGTCATATAAAGGACGTAAATATGGATCAATTTTCTCTTTCAAATCGCCAGGCAAAAAACCTAAATTTTCTCCTGCTTCAACAGCAGGTCGGGTTAAAATAATCCGTTTGATTTCTCTTTCTTTGAGTGCAACCACTGCCAGCGCAACAGCTGTATAGGTTTTACCAGTTCCAGCTGGTCCAATGGCAAAAAGAATATCATTTTTCTTAGATTCATCCAGCATTTTTCGCTGGTTCATGGTTCTGGCCTTGATTTTTTGGCCACGGGTGCCAATTAAAAGTACATCATCGGAGGTAGAAACCTCCACTTGATTCGCTTTATAATCTATATGCAAAGCCTCATGAATAATATGCTCTGTCAACTCACCTTTGGCGGTGTACAATTTTTCTAACACTTTCATTCCAGCTTCAAAGCTGTTCATACTCGTTTCATCACCCAACATCCTGATTTCCTCACCTCTAGCAACAAATTGCAACTTGGGAAATTTAGACATAATCAAGCTCCAATGGATGTTATTTGGTCCATAAAATAGCTGAGGGTTGATAATTTCTAATGTGTAAATGCGCTCTATCAATCGTATTTTTTATATTTTTACAAATATATGCAATCCTTTGCTGCGAATAATAATCATCTTATCCATTATTGGGTTGATTTTGGCACTGAATCTATAGATTTCACTTTAGGTCAGGCCAAAATTTATGCAGCTTTTCCTAATGCCAGAATGATTTTGAGTCCCTCAAAATTAAAAAAGGGCAATATTCAAGCTCAATCCATTTATTTAAAACAATTTATTGACCAATTCCCACCTAACACCATACATATTTGTCATTTATCTTTCCATAGTTCTCAAACGAAACGATTTGTAATTACCCAAATAAACGACCAATATTTAGTTGGACCCGACAATGGATTTTTACACTTGACCATGGGCAATGAATTACATAAATCGTTCATTCTTCCTGTGGACAAATTCACAAACAACTCACTCACAGAAGTTTATTTACCTGGAATTAAAATGGCCATTGATGGAAATTTTGACCTAGAAAATATATTTAAGGAAAAAACCATTATGGTTAAATCAAATATGATGCAACCTACAATGAATGGCAACATTGTTAGACTAACTGTTTTGTACAATGACAATAACGGAAATGCATTTTTTAATTTGGATAAAGCCAATTTCGAATTGCTTCGAAAGAATAGAAATTTCATTTTACGGAATCATACATTCAAATTAAACCGTGTTTACGACGATTACGATGATGTTCCAGAAGGTGAAGCACTTTGTTTATTTACCTATGGAAATATTTTGCAGGTTGCGCAAAATGCTGGAAATGCAGCCGATTTGTTTGGATTGATTACAGATTCATTTGCCATATTAGAATTTTTTGAATGAAAATACACCGTTACGTAAAAATGACCTTTAAAGAAGAAGGGATAAAACCTTTTTTAGAAGTTTTTGAAAATTCTAAGGAACACATTCGCAATTTCCCAGGATGCTTGTCGCTTCAATTGATAAACGACATCCATGAGCCGTGGGTAATTTGCACTTCCAGTATTTGGGAAAGTGAATCTGCTTTAGAAAACTACAGAAACAGTGAACTATTTTCAAAAACTTGGGCAAATACCAAAATCCACTTCAAAGAAAAGGCATTTGCCAAATCTTATAAGTTGTTACACTGGTTGGGTTGATTCAACCCATTTGCCCGGATTTAATATATTTTGAGGATCGAAGAGTGTTTTGATCCCTTTCATAAGTGTCCAATGTGTTTGATTAAAAACTATATCTAAGTATGGTTTTTGAACCAGTCCCACCCCATGTTCTCCGCTAATAGTTCCACCTAACTTTTTACATAGCTCAAAGATTTCAATGATGCCTTTGGGGATCTCCGTTTCCCATTCCTCATCGGTTAAGCTATCTTTCAGAATATTTACATGCAAGTTACCATCTCCAGCATGTCCATAACAAACGGTTCTAAAATTATACTTCTGACCAATTTCTTTTACCCCGGTTAATAATTCCGGCAAAGTAGCCCTTGGCACAACTGTATCTTCTTCTTTATAAATACTTTGATGCTTCACTGTTTCACCAATTGACCGTCTTACTTTCCACCAGTTCTCGGCCATTTCGGCATTATTAGGCATTAGTACTTCAAATGCACCAGCGTCTTCTAATATTGGAAAAATATTTTCAGCATCTGTCATTAATAAATCATAATCCATTCCATCTAATATTACCATTAAATAAAATTGCACATTTTCAGGAATAGGAAAACTTGTTTGGGTGGCTTTCGCTGAAATTTCAACACCGCTTACTTCCATTAATTCTAAACCTGTTGGTAAAACCCCACTCAATAATACTTTATTTACAGCAATTGCTGCGTCTTTGGCATTTTCAAACATGGCCAACATCAATAATTCATTGGCGGGTTTAGGAACAATTTTGACAACTATTTTTGTAATTACGCCTAACAATCCCTCACTACCAATAAATAAATGGGTTAAAGAAAATCCGGTAGAATTTTTCAATGTGTTAGCACCTGTCCAAATAATTTCACCTGTTGGCAAAACCACTTCTAAGTTTAAAATATAGTCTCGGGTTGTTCCATATTTTACAGCTTTGGGACCACCGGCTCCATGTGCTACATTTCCGCCAATTGTACTTGAACCAAAACTTGCAGGATCAGGAGGATAGGTTAAACCAAATTCTTCCAACGCTTGTTTCAAATGAAAATTAATTACACCCGGCTCAACGGTTGCCATCATGTTTTGAGTATCAATATGAAGAATGCGATTCATTTTTTTGGTACTCAAAACCAAACCACCATTCACGGGCAAACAAGCACCAGAAAGGCCGGTTCCCGCACCTCTGGTATAAACGGGAATATTGAATTCGGCGCATAACTTTAGCGTAAGAGAAACTTGCTCAGTATTTTCCGGAAATGAGAGAATTTCAGGCATAAAATGTAGATCCTCCGTATAATCATGGGCGACTTCTTGCAATTCTGTGACATTTTGCGTTACATTTGCCTCACCGAGGATTGTTTTTAAGCGTGAAATAAATTCTGCATTCATGGTATTGCGGGTTTCATGCAAAAGTAATTATCTGCGGTTCATTCTCCTAAAATGGCAAAAAATAGATTCAAATTAATTCTGGTAATATTTTTTACCATTGCTTACATGTTAAGTGCTTTAATTTGGTGGACAATTGCTTTAACGAGATTGCAAGAAAATGACTACAATAAAGAATTAGAAATTGTAAAATTACAGCAGGTATTGGCGGAAAATTGCATATTAAAATCAAAAATATCTGACCAAAAAAACGTAGCGAACAAAATTGTTGTAAGTTATCATAATCAATTAATTAGTATAGATACCAATCTATTTAACTTAAACAAGTCAAAAGAAAACTTGAATTTTTCTTTTAAATATGTTTTTAATAGGCAACTAAATAGATTTGAGTTCAGTCTTGAACACAAAGATGACATTTCTGTGAAACTTCTCCAAAAGTTGGCAAGTAAAAAAAGAGCTTGGATTTTGGAGGGAATTACAATGGGATTCATTACAATATTAATAGGGATCGCAATGTTTGTATACTTAGATCGTGTAGTTAGGTTAAATCAACAGCAAAATAATTTTTTGCTTGCAGTTACACATGAACTAAAAACACCCATAGCCGCAGCAAAATTGGCGCTTCAAACTGCAACCAAACGCCCTGATTCAGACATTGTATCGAAAATGGTTGTAATGGCGCAATCTAATATATCAAGATTATCAATTTTGGTTGAACAAATTCTCATGGCTACCCGTTTTGAAAACAAATTCACCGAACCTCAAAAGGTTTGGATTCAATTGAATGATTTTCTAAACGGAGTTCTAAAAAACATGGAATTAAAAATTGAAGACACCCAAAGATTGAATATTCAAATCCCTAGTCATTTACAATTTTATGCCGATGAACAAATGCTTTCCACCGTCTTTCGAAATTTGGTAACAAATGCGATCAAATATTCTGAGGGAGAGGGAAATATCAATATTGAATCACATATTAATGACACCCATTTTACTTTAACTTTCACCGACGAAGGCATTGGCATTTCGGAAGTTGAAAAGAAAAATATATTTAAGAAATTTTATAGAGTTGGAGAAGAGAAAACCAGAACTACTCCAGGTTCGGGATTGGGATTATTCTTAGTAAAAAAGATCACTGAAATACATGGTGGTAAAGTAACTGTAGAAAATAACATTCCGAAAGGTTCTAAATTTATACTCGCATTTTCAGCAAAAGACAGCTTATTGGAATGAAGAATTACAGGATATTGCTTGTAGAAGACGAAATTGATTTAGCCGAATTAATTCGGATCAATTTAGAAATTGAAGGTTACAAAGTATTAATTGCCCCGCATGGTGCAATTGCAATACAGAAGTTAAAGACAGAAAGTTTTGATCTGGTAATAATGGATATCATGATGCCCAGTATGGATGGCATTACGGCAACACAACATATCCGATTAACAAACAATGATATTCCCATTATGATTCTTTCTGCGAGCAATAGTAGTAGAGATAGAATCAACGGTTTGCGCTCTGGAGCCGATGATTACATGAGTAAACCATTTGAATTAGAAGAACTTTTATTGAGGGTTCAGAAATTAATACGAAGAACCCAACAACATTTGCCTCGATTAACACTTACTGAATATACATTTGGAGGAAATTACATTGACTTTAATTCATTTAAAGCCATTGGAGTTGAAGGAGAATTTAAACTAACAAAAAAAGAAGCTCAGTTACTAAAATTGTTAATTGAAAAGAAAAACCAAGTAGTTACGAGAGAAGAAATTTTAAAAACTGTTTGGGGATATACTGTATTTCCTAGTACAAGAACCATTGACAATTTCATATTGGCATTTAGAAAATATTTTGAAGCCGATGCCAAGAATCCCTTCTATTTCTTATCACTTAGAGGAGTTGGTTATAAATTTACAGAAACAGGGAATTAATCTAGATTATCTTCTTCGATATTGATTGTGCTGCAAACCAAGCAGTTGTCCATGCAGCTTGAAAATTAAATCCACCAGTTACGCCATCAACGTCAATCATTTCGCCAATTGCGTAAATATTTGGATAGTTTTTTAAACTCATGTCGCTTTGATTCAGTTCGTTTAAATTGATACCACCAGCAGTCACAAATTCTTCTTTAAAAGTAGTTTTACCTGAAATTGAGAATGGCATTCGAATTAAATTCTCCAAAATTCTATTTATTTCTACCTTTTTTATTTCCATACAGCGTTTAACCGGATCAACTTTGGCCATAAATAAAATGTATTGCCAAAGCCTATTTGGCAAATCCAAGACATGTAAATTATTTAATTGTTTTTTGGGGTTTTCGAAGAAAATATTTTCTAATGCCGACAATGCTTCTGCCTCTGAATCAATTGATAACCAAGAAACCAGGCAATCAAATTGATAGAGTTTTTCAAACAAATCGCGGGCATACCATGCACTGCTTTTCAATACTGCTGGACCACTTAAACCCCAATGGGTAATTAAAATAGGACCATAATATGGTTGTTTCAATCCGGCAATTTTAATTTTGCCATGTTCAACTGACACGCCAGCTAAAGTTGCGAGCTCCTCATTCCTTATATTAAATGTAAACAACGAAGGCACTCCATTTACGGTTGAAATATTGAAATTCTTAAGTAAATTACCTGAATCGTTTTTATTCATCCCCCCAGCGGCTAAAATTAAAAATTTAGCATGAATGGGATGAGCAATATCTTGCAACTGAATTTTACAAGATCCATCTTCTTCCGCTACTACTTCGGTAACCATTGATTTTAAATCAATATCAATGTTCAAGGATTTTGCTTTGCTTTCGAATAAATTCACAATTGTTTCTGACGTGTTTGAAATTGGAAACATTCTACCATCAGATTCAGTTATTAATTTTACTCCATTGTTTTCAAACCAATTTATTGTTTCGGGCACACCGAATTCTTTAAATAAAGGTTTTAGAAATTTACCACCCCTTGGATAATTATTTGTTAATTCTGAATATGACTCACAATTATGCGTAACATTACAACGACCACCACCACTAACCTTTACTTTAGAAAGTGTTTTCATTGTCTTTTCTAAAATCACCACTTTCGCGGTTGGACAATTCATTTTTATATTAATAGCCGCAAAAAAACCCGCTGCTCCCCCACCAATTATGGCTACATCAATCATCTATTTTACTAATTTATAATTTTTATATTCTCCTACTCTCCAACCAAATTTCTTCTCTATCCAATAAAGCAATTTTGCCTTAATCCCAAATTTCTTAGAAGCTGGATTCATTGCAAATTTCCAACTTATATTGTCAACCCTATTTTTCATTACAGCAGGATGAGTCTGTTCAAATGGAATTAACGAGTCGATATTGGAATAATCGAATTCATCGGAAATGTTCACATTTTTCTGCATGTAAGCATCGTCGTGCCACAAGCGATGAAACTGCATTTGTTTAATTTGTTGTTGCTTTGGATGTTTTACCCAACCGTAGTGAAAAATGCGGCCATTGGCATTGGCAACGGTTATTTTGGTATCATCTTTCTTTCGAAATCCTTGGGCATCTTTCCAACTTTTTATGCCTAAGTTATTTCGAATAATTCTAATTTCATGTTTGTACCAACGCCTTGAGTCCCCCAAGAATTCATAAGACCCATAAAAATGCAAATAATCGAATAACAATCCATCTACATGCTTCTTATCCAAATTATCTTCCATTGCCTTTCTGATTTTAGGAAGGTCATCTTCATGGATGCATTCATCGGCTTGAATATAAATTAACCAATCGCTGTCTTTGGCAACTTCGGCAATCGCTTTATTTGTTTCATCCGCCAAAACAGCCCCACCTTCTCTGATATTATCGTTCCAAACCGTATCAATTATTCGCAATTGAGGGATATTAAAACTTTCTATATATGCTCTCGTGTTATCCTGACTTTTACCCACTGCAATAACAATTTCATCGCAAAGCGGCAAAATTGAAAGAATAGCTTCTTTCAATGGATAATCGGCTTGAACGACATTTCTGGCAATTGCAAATCCTGAAACTTTCATATTACTGCCAGCGCTCATCTAAAATTGGGGTATAATCAATATCTAAATCTTTAAGCATGGTTTCAACGTCAATTCCAAATTGAATACCGTATTTAGAAATTAATGAAACACTCATTTGTTCTTCTATATCGGAAAAATTAAATAGGACAGAACAGTTCCCAGGGTATTGTTCAACAATATGTTGGATAACCTGATACTTGCCGCCGTCAACTTCTATGGGGGTCATGTCTATTTTTAGTGTTTTCACAAGTTTTTTCTCATCAATATCTGAAGCGAGTGAAATTGATATGATATTCACTTTGGCATCGCTTCTTTCTGGATTTGGCTCTGTAGTTCCATGAATCACTACAATATAGTCTTTTGATAATAAGTTTTTATTGTTGATATACGTTTTAGAAAACACATTTAATTCAATGTTTCCAGAATAATCAAGGACAGCAAATCGTCCATAAGGATTCCCTTTCTGAGAAATAACCTCTCTGGCATTTGTGATGATTCCCATAATTCTAAACTCAGACCTTTCATTATTTTCGATGGCGTATGAAAGTTCTTTTACTTTTGTTTTCGAAACCATTTGGTATAAGAATTTCATATCATCCAAAGGATGCTTACTCAAAAATACCCCTACCAATTCTTCTTCTTCTTTTAATTCTTGATGGAGAGAAAAAGGTTCTACATGGGGCAATCGGGGTTCTTGAGGTACTGTTGTATCGAGGCCAGCACCGAATAATGAAGTTTGACCACTTATTTTATCTGATTGGATTTTTTGACCTTGTTTGATTGCCAATTCAATTCCAATTCTGCCTTCGTTATCTTCTAAAACATATTGCGCTCTATGGTACCTTGTGTCAAAATCAAATACACCAGATTTCGCCATACATTCTAAATTTCTTTTATTAACAGCACGCAAATTTACCCTTGACGTTAAATCGAAAATACTTGTATAGGGCCCATTCTTTTCTCTGTCTTGCAATATTTCTAAAACTGCACCTTCTCCAACTCCTTTTACGGCATTCAAACCAAATCTAATTTCATTGTTTTTGGTTACAGTGAAGGCAGATTTACTTTCGTTTAAATCAGGACCTAACACTTTAATTCCCATTCGCTGGCATTCTTCCATATAGAAAGTGATTTTTTTAATATCACCCATATTGCTTTTAAGAACGGCAGCCATATATTGCGCTGGATAATTTGCTTTTAAATAGGCAGTTTGAAATGCAATAACCGCATAACATGTAGAATGCGATTTATTAAAAGCATATTGAGCAAATTCTTCCCAGTCACTGTAAATTTTTTCTAAAACTTTATCTGCAAATCCTTTTTCTTTGGCACCAGACATAAAATCAGCCTTTAAATCGTCAATGAGTTTTTTATCTTTCTTACCCATTGCTTTTCTTAATACATCGGCTTTACCTTTAGAAAATCCTGCCAATTTCTGACTCAATAGCATTACCTGTTCTTGATAAACCGTAATACCATAAGTCTCTTTCAGATTATCTTCCATTTCCGCTAAATCGTATTCAACGGGTTTTCTGCCATGTTTACGATCAATAAAATCTGGAATGTATTTCATAGGACCTGGCCTATACAATGCGTTCATTGCAATTAAATCACCAAACTGGGTTGGCTTTAAATCGCGCATGTGCTTTTGCATGCCGGGACTTTCAAACTGAAACACACCATTGGTTTCACCCCGTTGAAACATTTCATACGTTTTGAGGTCATCTAATGGTATTGAATCTAAATCAATTATTACGCCAGCTGTTTCTTTAATAAGATTGATGGCATCTTTCATGATTGACAAAGTACTTAATCCTAAAAAGTCCATTTTCAATAAACCAGCTTTTTCAATTTGATTTACATCATATTGAACTTGCATCCATTGAGAATCTTTGCTTTTTGCTACAGGTACTACTTCATCAATATCTCTTGGGGCAATGATAATTCCACAAGCATGAACTCCTGTATTTCTTACCGAACCTTCTAACTTTTCTGCATCTCTTAATACTTGAGCAGCTGGTTCGTTACTTTTATAAATTCGCTGAAGTTCTTTGATATTATCTAGTTCTTCAACTTTTAAGTTTTTAGAGTCATCTTTGGCTAATTCCACCAAATCGCCATGTAACATGGTTTTAAAATTTAGGTTTCCTGGAACTAATTTTGCCAATCTATCGGTTTGAGGCAAAGGATATTGCAATACCCTCCCTACATCGCGAATGGCACTTTTTGCAGCCATAGTACCGTAGGTAACAATTTGAGCAATACGGCGTTCTCCATATTTTTTGGCAACGTACTCAATAACACGGTCTCTTCCCATATCATCGAAGTCAATATCGACGTCGGGCATACTCACCCTTTCAGGATTCAAGAAACGCTCAAAAAGCAGATCGTACTTAACAGGATCCACATTTGTAATACCCAAGCAATATGCTACCAAACTTCCGGCAGCAGAACCACGACCAGGTCCAACCCAAACACCCATATCTCTAGCAGCCGTAGTAAAATCCTGAACAATCAAGAAGTAACCTGCAAAACCTGATTGACGGATGGTGTTTAATTCAAAATTCAGTCTTTCTTCAACATTACCAGGGATAGAACCACCATAACGCTTCTTACATCCCTCAACAGCCAAGTAAGTGATATAATCATTCTGCGATTGAAATCCATCGGGAATTACATAATGGGGCAGTACAATATCACGAGCCAATTGTGGAGGGACAATAGAATCGATTAACTTATTGGTATTGTCTAGTGCTTCGGGAATGTCTTTAAACAACTCTGCCATTTCGGCTTGTGTTTTAAAGAAAAATTGTTCATTGGGAAAACCAAAACGAAAGCCTTTTCCGCTTTCTTCATTGGTTGCCTTTGGGGTAGATTGAAATTCAGAAGTATTGATGCACAACAAAATATCATGGGCATTGGCATCTGATTCATCAATATAGTGAGAATCGTTGGTGGCAATAATTGATACATTGTATTTTTTCGCAAATCGAATCAATACTTGATTTATATCTTCTTGAGAAATTCCCGTATTATCAATATTCTTAAGATTGTGGCGCTGAAGTTCAACATAAAAATCATCGCCAAATAATTCATGCCATTCTACAAATAATTTTTCAGCTTCTACTTCAGATTTGAATAAAATAGCCTGAGGGATTTCTGCACCTATACAGCAAGAAGTACAAATTAATCCTTCAGAATATTGACGAATTAGCGACTTATCTATCCTAGGATATTTGCTATAATATCCTTCCAAATACCCCAAGGAGCAGAGTTTTGCCAAATTCTCATACCCTTTTTGATTTTTGGCGAGAAGCAATTGATGGTAACGCTTATCTTTTTTGCCTTGTCCAAATGTTTTTTGAAAGCGATCTTCAACCAAATAAAATTCACAGCCAATTACAGGCAAAATACCTTCAGATTTTGCGGCTTGATAAAATTCAAAAGCACCAAACATGTTTCCATGATCGGTAATTGCAACGGCTGGCATGCCGTCGGCTTTTGCTTTTTTCATTAACTTTTTAATATCCGCAGCACCATCAAGCAGCGAATATTGAGTATGAACATGTAAATGTGAAAATGTAGGCATAAAATAGTTATCGAAAATACAATTTTCGCAACTCAAAAAAGATATATGTGGACAAATTTGGAGAAATAATTATTTGCAAAAAACGCAAATAATTACTGCTTAATTTCATATTGAATTGTGTCGCCAGAGATCCTGTCTTTTGTAAAAGGAACCATCCAAACCAATTCATTATTTTTATACATTCCGTGTTCTTTTATTTCACCAAACTCATAGTAAGCTTCGTAAAAACCATTGAAATAAGACTCACCTGTTTTAAGATCTGAACCTTTTTCAAAATGCGACATTCTTTGTCCATTGGGATAATAATTTTCTTGCCACAATTCAATTCCTTTTCCATTGAACTTGTAAACCGAAATTAGTTCACCAAATTTATTGTATTGTAAATCGTAACAAACGGTATCAGCCAAAAAGAACTTCTTTTCTTGTACTTTTCCGTTCTGCATTTTTACAACATTTACAAGTGCTTGATCGATATCAACCAAACTATCCAAAACACTTTCTGGGAATTTATAAGGCTTTGCTGCCAAAGGGTCAACATGATTGCATGAATAAGTAGCAAACATACTCGCCAATACAGCGAATAAAACAATTTTTTTCACAGTACAATTTTAATACTTTATTTCTAGTGAGCAATGATTAATCTTAAATTCCATCGATTTTTTATGGTTGTGGATTTGTTGTTTTAAATTGAACAACTTTTCCAATTAATTTTGTGATGTGTTTTTAAAAGAGCTGCAATTATTTAATTTCAAAAATCACGAAAGTGCGCGATTTGTTTTTTCAGACAAAATCAATGCAATTACTGGGAATAATGGCGCTGGAAAAACCAATGTTTTGGATGCAATTTACATGTTGGCAAATGCAAAAAGCTACTATAACAGTATTGATCAACAGATTATTCAATTCAACAAAGATTTCTTTACAGTTTCAGGGAAATTTGAAGAAACTAACCCGTTTGATTTGATCATCAACTTTGGAAAAGACACTAAAAAAACAATAAAAAAGAACGGAAAGGTTTTTAAGAGAATTATTGATCACATTGGTAGCATTCAAACTGTTTTTATTACCCCAAATGACATTTCATTGATTTACGAGGGAAGTGAAGAACGCCGAAAATTTTTAGATTTTACAATAAGCCAGCTCGATAATATTTATTTAAAAAATTTGGTTGAATATAGAAAAGTAATTGACCAGCGCAATAGCTTTTTGAAAACGAATCAAAATCATTTTATCGATGAAGTTTTGCTTGACAGTTATAATTTTAAACTCATTCCAATAAGCAGGGCAATTTATCAAACCCGCAAACTTTTCTTAGAGGAATTTGTTCCGTTTTTCAATCAAGCATATAAAGAAATTAGTGGTTCATCGGAAAATTGCAATATCAAATATAAAAGCAAATTAGAAGAGATAGATATTGATGTTTTACTCCAACAAAACTTGCGAAATGACATTGCGGCGCAACGAACTACCGATGGAATTCACAAAGATGATTTGGAATTTTTAATCAATGATATTCCAATTCGAAAATTTGGTTCACAAGGTCAAATAAAAACATTTGTTATTTCCCTTAAAATTGCACAATACGAATATTTGAAATCCAAAACGGGAAACAATCCTTTGTTATTATTGGATGATATTTTTGAAAAAATAGATGAGTCACGCTCTAATGAACTCATGAAAATGGTTTGTTCCGATAGATTTGGTCAAATTTTTGTATCCGACACCAATGCGGAACGGGTGAAAAGTCATTTTCTACCGCATGGTATTGATTGTAAGTTTATTGAGATTTAATCTCACATAAACATTCCAATCATCAAATCCATATCGTGGTATTTGATTCCAAATTTATCTGCAAGACTTTTATTTGTTAAACTACCTCGGTACAAATAAGTACCTTTTCTAATTCCGGGCTTTAGTCTTAGGAAATCAGCAAATCCTCCAGCCTGAGCCATTTCATCTAACATTGGTGTGAAAACATTGCTTAACGCATAGCTTGCTGTTCTACTGACCCTAGAAGCAATATTTGGAACACAATAGTGAATTACTTCATGCTTTTTAAAGACTGGCTTTTCATGGTTGGTTAATTCTGAAGTTTCAAAGTTTCCACCCCTGTCTATTGCAACATCAATTAGTACACTATTGGGACGCATATTCATGACCATTTCTTCAGAGACAACAACAGGACATCTGGCAGTATTTCCGGCGAGTGCGCCAATCACTACATCTGCTCTTTCTAGTGCTGATTTTAATACAATGGGTTGAATGGTACTCGTATACAAATGAAACCCGAATGATTTTTGAATTCTTCTTAATCGATACATGTTATTATCGAAAATTTTGACATTTGCACCCAATCCTAAAGCAGCTTTGGTAGCAAATTCACCAACTGCACCAGCCCCAATTACCACAACTTGAGTAGGAGGAACTCCAGCAAATCCGCCAAGAAGTTCACCTTTTCCAATATGGGTATTATTGAGATATTCAGCAGCAATCAAAATAGAGGCAGTGCCTGCTATTTCGCTCATTGCGCGGATAATTGGAAGCGCCCCTGAATCATCTTGTAAAAACTCATATGCCATGGCATTGATTTTTTTATCCATCAATTTTTTAAGTAAAACGGCATCAAGTTGATTGATTTGCAAGGCTGAGATAAGCAACTGACCGGGTTTCATGAGGTCAATTTCTTTTGATGTTGGTGGATCAATTTTCAAAATTGAGTCACATGCAAAAACTTGCGTTATATCTGAAGTAATTTCGGCACCTGCTTCACTAAATTGGTGATCTGAAAAATTAGCATTTCTGCCTGCTCCTGATTCTAAAACAATACGATGACCATTTTCACTCAAAAACTTCACTGCCGCTGGCGTTAATGGCACACGATTTTCTTGAAAAGTAGATTCTTTAGGAATTCCAATAGAAACCGAATGATTATTAAAAGAAATAGTAATAGATTTTGTTTGAGTTTCGGGTAATGTTTCTTGAAGATTTCCGAACATTTGGTTAGGCATAACTAATTTTTAATTTTATGTATGAATTAATTGTCAGAAATTCTAAAAATAGATAAATTCTGACCTAGTTTTCCACAAATATAACATAAATTAAACATAGTTAGAGCGTTGATTTCATTGAGTTTTCGAAAATAATTCGTAAATTGTGCCACAATTGGAACATTAAAGAAGAGATGATTTTAAAAAATGCAATAAAATTTTGTGTAATGGCCTTGACGGAAAATTTTATTGCAT
>Ga0214923_10001484_pt1 | contig 33216 bp, 52 predicted proteins | sample LL1510_MetaG_FD_177993 | JGI IMG/M metagenome (GOLD analysis project Ga0214923, IMG submission 177993) | Freshwater microbial communities from Lake Lanier, Atlanta, Georgia, United States - LL-1510 | ecosystem: Environmental > Aquatic > Freshwater > Lake | place: USA: Georgia | collected...
CCACCACCTGTTGAATTAATCGTAATGGTGTTGCCTGACGCACTAGTATTGCATCCTGTGCCACCAAGCATATTTACAACGTTTGCAACTGGTATTGCAGTTCCTGCATCTGTAACAACTTCACCAATAAAGTCGCTTGCATCGGATGCTTGCAATTGCCAATCTGCTTGATTGCCCGTAAGTGATAATAGCTTATACCATTTTTTTGTCGAGGGCACATAAGCTTCATCAAGCAATTGAAAACCGCGCCAATTAGTGCTATTAGGAGTATATTCAAATATGTATACCCTAGGGCTTCTAGCTGCATTTACAGAAAGATATTTTACGTTTTGGCTATTAGTTGGACTTGTCATTATACCTAAACAATGGTTATATTTCCGATGGATGAACAAACTCTCCAAACACTTGAAGCGCTTGTATTAGTAGCAACAAGTCTAATGCAATCACCTGCATTTGTTGATGCTAAACTACCGCCTACACCCAACGTTGTTGCTTGTGAACCAAATCTAACCTGCTGGTTAGCAGCTTGAGCAAGAGACCATGAACCTTGAACACCTACAATTTCAAAAACATCACCAACGGTTGAACTTGCTGGCAATGTAAACGCTACAGCACCAGCACGATTGCTTAAATAACCTGTGTTTGCTGCAATTGTTTGACTTGCACCTGTTACATCTACCCAAGCTTGTCCTGAACCTGTCGTAGCAATACTTATGGAGTTATTTCCGTTTGTAATGCTTATACCGCTTCCAGCTGATAAAGTCGCAGCTGCTGGGGTTGTGGTTCCACCAATAACAACTTGACCGCTTGTAAGAGTAACAGCAGAAAGAGCGCCTGTTGTAGATGTGTTGGAAATAACAACACCGTTGATATTCATTGAAGTTGAGCCAGTACCGCCACCTGCAACCACCGCCGTTCCAAATGTTGGGTTTGCTGCTGCACCTTGAGAAATTACAGGTACACCACTTGTAGCAGAAGGAGCAACATTAGAGATGCCATTGCTAGCTGCACCGACTAAAACGTTATATTGCGTTGTGGTTTCAGCTGAAAATGTGCCTGCTCCATCATATTTAGCAATACCAGAATTTATTAAATTAATAGCATTATTTGTAGGCATAATATTCCTTATGTAATGATCCAGTTACCTATTGATGAAGAGGCAAACCATGTTAATGTTGAAGCTCTATAAACCAATGTTACGCTATCGCCAGGTTTTGTCGATGCGATGGTACCTGCAACGGCAGAAGCTGAATTACCTATACGTATGGTTTGTCCTGCAGCTGCTTGAATGGTAACAATTCCTGCAGTATCAGCGTTGATGATGATTGTATCACCTAAAACACCCGTTGGAAGCGTCACTGTTAAAGCTGCTGTACAAAAATAACCATTATCAACTACGGCATTAAAATTTATAGCCTTTTCACTCCAAGCAGTTCCAGCACCTGGCACATCAAGTGTAATATTAGGACTTGCATAACCGATAGTTACTGTACCAGTGGGAGAGGTTATCGTACCTATTTTTAAATTAGGTGCAGCTGTAGAACCGATAATTAATTGGCCATCTGTTGTAATTGTTGGAGAGGGTATCGCTGCTCCGCTAAAATCAACGTTATCAACAAAGAGAACGTCAATACTTCCTGAATTTCTAAAACCAGCCATTATCTACCCTCTATGATATAAACGTGTAGAATGTTATCGCACGCCAGTTAATTGTTTTCGCCAAAATTCCTGTACATTGTATTACCATATTATTGCCTGAGACTATAATGTTTGCGTCAGATGTAGCCATGGCGACTTCATTGTTTACAATCTTATCAGGAAGCCCTATCAACGTACCTACCGCACCATTTGTTTTAACAGTGCCAAAAAGTGAAAACCCAGCTGCTGCACTGTCTGTGACATTATAAGCCGAAACGTTTACATCTACGGTGTATACTCCAGCCACAGCCCCAAGTGGTATTGTCATTGATACATTTGGCGTTGCATTGGTTGTTGTAGTTGTTTGATTGTTATAGTTATCAAGTGTCCATGTGATTGTATTTGTTGCTGGAACGCCTGTTGAAGTCAATCCATTACCTGTAAGCACATTAATATTAAATGCTGCATCGGGTCCAACTGCTCCGCCAACATCACCCGTAAGAGTTTCAACATTGGATAATGGTGAGGTTTTATCGCTTAAAATACCGCCCTGGCTCATTATTGCCTCTCAACTATTACAGCTTCAATATAAAATGTTCCAGATGTTGCAACCGTAGGCCCATCTTTTGCATAAAAAACAGTTCCTTGAGCAAACATAAAATCATTGTATGAGGGGGAATTGGTTCTAATGTCATACACATTGAAGCTATTTGCTGGCAAGAAAAGCATGTTATTAGTGCCATCCGTAGATATATACACGTCACCATTTGTAGCATTCTTAAAAGTAAGGCAAACAGCAGGAGACGGCAAAGCAGAGCCGACGGCAGCATAGTTTGCGCCAATAGATGCAACTCCCGCACTTCTTAGAGTGTCAAATTTAGCCGAATTTCGATAACTCATTAATATCATCCTTGTGTTGCTATGTAAGGCCCTTGGCTTAAAATTCCTTTAAAAGGCAAAGGGTTGCTTACTGTTCTACTTACTTTTTTTTTATTGCTGAGGGTGCTTTTTTAGCACTTATTTTTATTTCTACTTTAGCTTTCGATGGTTTCTTCATAGCCTTCATAAGCTTTTTATCTTCCATAATGCTTTCTTTGGCTTCTTTAATATCTTCTAAAAGATGTTTTTTTATTTTCATTATTTCTTTTTCCTTGCTTGTCCAGATTGCGAAAGAGCTATCGCAATCGCCTGTTTCGGCTTCTTTACGATTGGCCCCATCTTAGAGCCCATGTGTAAGCTACCTTCTTTAAATTCTTCCATCACTTTCTTTACTTTAGCTTGCTTTTGAGCTTTAGTTTTCATCTTTACATTTCTCACTTGATATGGTTCAAATTCGCCGATATAGGCTCGCTGACTAGTCATTAGTTTATAATTAAATAGTTAAAAGTTGATTGGTCCCCTGTTTCAGTAGCAAGTGTGTTATGACGTGTCGATGTAGCCGTAAAAGTACCTGCACCGACAGCTGAAACGTGTAAATCTGCAATAGCTGTTGAAGCGTTCAAACCATCTCTTGTAAAAAATATTTTAGAGCTTGCTGTAACTGCTGTGTTAGCAACTGTTACAGTTCCGTTAACTAAAGTCGCTGTACCTACGCTGCAATTTGCTCCTGCTGCAATTTGTAGCTTATTACCAGCTGTTGAAAGGACAAGGTTACCATTTGTTGCTGTAATGTTACCGCTCGCAGCTGTTAAAGTATTAGCTGAAACGCCAGTTAATCCTGAGACAGTGTTAGGAAGTGTTAAAGTAACTGTGCTTCCTGCGCTAGAAACGTCGACTCTGTTTGTTGTGCCTGCAATATCAATATTTCCAACAGTTGGCACGAGCGAATTTACAGTGTTAACAGCTGCAGAGCCACCAGTTAATACAGCCCAAACAGCTGAGCCACCAGATGCACCTGTATAAGAATAAACTACACCATTATAGATCGCTTGATAGCCAATTTGAAAGCCAACGTCAGCCGTTGTCGGCGCTCTAGACCAAGCTTCTGGAACTGGTGCTAGTCCAATTTTTGCGGCTCCTACGCCGTAGGCTGTGATATTATTGTTGTTGCTTCTTACTGCCATTTTAATACCTCTTTTTTTTTCTATAGATTGCTTATAGAAAAAGGAATTTACAATATTTTTTGTTCATAAGTTGTCGAAATTTTGTTCATAACTTTTCATAATTTGTTCACATGTTCAAAACTCACGTTTTATCAACATCTTATAAACAACTCATCAACATGCAATATTAGAAGAGAAATGGCATGTTATGAACATTTCCACAGCGTAAGAAGAAGAAGAAGAATATATATTTAATATTAATATACTATTATACGATTGTTAAAAGTTGCATCATGTTTTTTCTTATGAGATATTTAAGAAAAAAAGTAAGGTATTATGCGCAACAACGACCCCATTTTCTGGCCAGAAAGTTCTTACAGCCATTCTTTAAAGCAATCTATGCAAAAAAATTACACGGATTGCATTAACATATTACAAACACAGTGGTATCAAGCAGATCTAGATGACCGCTTCACAATGTCCGATCAAGACCTATGGGGCCTTATTTTCCCCGGAGTTGCTACCTATAGGCGCAAACTTTTTAATTTTAACTTAATAAATCGTGTTGTGCAGATGATTTCGGGTTATCAACGAAGAAACCGTAAATCTACAATATGTATTCCTACGCTATCACCCATGCAAAAAACCGCCGATCAGCTTACGAAATGCCTATATCATGTTCACAATCAATCAGGGGCTTATCAAATATATTCTGATGCTTTCGAAAAAGGTGCGCTTACTCAAGGTTTGGGGTTTATTAGCATTTACAAAGATACTACTAACGACCCTGTCAGCGGAGACATAAAGCTGCGATATGTTGATATGAAGTCAATTTTAATAGATCCATATTTCCGCTCGCATAAGCTTGATGACTGTAGGTTCATTTGGACAAGGCAATTTTTTGATAGAAATGAAGCAGCAACGTTATATCCTCAAATAGCTGATGAAATATTAAGCATGCCTAAAGGCACTTATAGAGATGATAAGTTTTATTACATGCCCGAAGTTTACCAAATACAATTTCCGAATCTCATAGCATTTGATGAATATTTCTACCTTTCTCAAAGAACCGCTACATATCTTGTAGATAAAGAAAGCGAAGAGGTTCAAGAGTTTGATGGCACACAACAACAGCTAAAAGAGATAATGTTTACTTTTAGAGATAGGCTTAAAGTTATTAAAAAGCCAAAACCTACTGTAAAGCGTGCTATAATTATTAATGATAGAGTTCTTATTGATGAAGAACGACCATATGGTTTGGATAGATATCCTTTTGTTCCTTTTCTTGGTTATTTTTCTCCTGATACACCTTACTACGCATACAAGTTTAGAGGGGTTGTAAGAGACTTAAGGGACGCACAGTACCTTTTCAATAGGCGCAAGGTAACCGATTTAGATATACTTGAAAGCCAGCAAATGGGACTCAAAATTAAGAAAGGAGCCTTGGTAACCCCTGATGATGCTTTGAACCAAGGTAACGGACGTGTTTTAAGCATTGATCCAAAGTTTCAAATGTCTGATGTAGAGCCTATGCCAATCATTCCGCCAGCTCCTACAATGATTCAGATGGAAGAGCAACTCAAAACCCTTATCATGGAGATATCAGGTGTAAATGAAGAGCTTTTAGGATCTGCTGTAGATGATAAAGCAGGAATCCTTTCAATGCTACGCCAAGGAGCAGGCCTTACAACGCTTCAAAAGCTATTTGATCAATTTGATGAGTCTCAGAGGTTATGCGGAGATATTATCTGCGAAATGATCCAAAAAAATTGGACTTACGGCAAAATAAGACAAGTTATTGGTGAAGAGCCTACAGCAGAATTTGATAACAAAGCTTTCTTTAAATATGGTTGTAAAGTTGTTCCTGGTGTATTAACTGAATCCCAAGCCCAGTTAGAAGTTCAACAATTACTTTATGCTAAAGAGATGGGAGCTCCGATCGATTGGTCTGACATATTGCCAAAAATGACAATACAGGGCAAAGATGAACTCCTTGAAAAAGTTAAATCTCGTGAAGAAGGTCAAGCACAACAAGCACAAGCAATGGCTCAATTGCAAATGCAACAGCTTGCAGGCGATAATGCAATGAAACAAGGCTATTCACAAGCACAACAAAGTTTAGCAGCTGAAAGAATGGCGAAGATTCAACTTGATCAAGCACTAAATATAGAGCGATTAAATAGAGCAGAAGAAGATAAAACAGGCGCAACGCTAAATCTTGTAAAAGCAATAAAAGAAATACAAGGTATCGACTTAGATCAATTCCAAAAAGCTCTATCTATTGTGCAATCATTTGAACAACAAAAAGAACAAAATGTTCAGCAAATGCAACAACCTACACAACAACTCCAAATACCATTAGAACAACAAACACAACAACAACCATCATCACCACCAGAGGTAAATTATGGACAAACTTTCTAAAGCTGGATACGTAAACGGCGATATGTCACCACACGTTTCAGATTATCAAAAGCCTATGAGCGCATTTGCAGAAGGCCAATACGGCACAACTACTGACTACATTGCTAGACAAGATAGACATCAAGAAAGCATGGCAAAAGATATTAAAAAGCAATCATATAAAGGTCGCTATTCATGATAAGCAAAAAACAGAAAAATGGCAGCAAATGCAAAGTGCCTGTGCAAAAAGGACCTATAGATGCTGACCCCATCACAATGGCTATGGAAACTTTTGACCAAAAAGTTTATGGTGATAAAAGGGATCAAGTGGCACGAAGAAGTGCACAAAAACCAAAAATGTTGATGCCTAAAAAATAGCTGTTGTGCATAATGCCTTTTAAAATTTCGAGGGGGCAAGTTTCAAACTTTCCCCTTTTACAAAAAAAAGGTATTAGCTATGAGTAACAACAAAAAAAAAGATAATGCTTGTGAAGAACAAGTTAATCTAAAGATGACTCACGAAGAATTAAAAGTTGAGTTACAAAAAATTACAAATGACATTATCAGCATTTATCAAATTATCTATACTGATCTAACAAACAATTCAAGAAAACCAAGGTACAATTTTACTGCTGCGCAGAGAGTAAGGGTTGCATCTATACGCCTTGAAAAACTTTTTAAATCTTATAGAAAATTGTCTGTTCGTTTTGCTTCAAAAGAATTCAAAAAACAAGTGATCCAATCTACATGTAAAAAAACACCTGCAATCAAACTTGAAAAAGGCAAAGTTTTAAATGACACACGAGCATCAACAACAACAAAAGAATGCCCTAAACCAGTTGTCAAAAGAGGAAGAAAAGCCAAAGTTTGAATCGCAAAGCTTGATAGATCCCTCACGTAAAACCGTGGGGGCAATATATCGTGATGCCCAGATAGAAAACAAAAAAGATCTAGAAGGGGCAACAATAGGAGACTTGGGCAAGGAGTTATTGAAAAGCTTTGTAGATGATTTAAACGAAGCTTTGCAATCAGATCCTTTCAACGGCAAACCCTTTTATGTGCAAGTATACGAAAAGTGGGATTATCAAATGGAGAAATCCTTACGTCGTATGCTCAATAAGTTTGCCTTTAGGCCATATCCAGAAGCAGGAACAACGGTATTTTGGACAGATCCTAATACTCACGAAGTAAGGTTTTGCTGGGATCTTCCTCATCCTGCTGAAATGCACAATATTATTGCTAATGAACTTCTATATCCTAATGAGCTTATAACACAGCTTAAAGCATGGAAAAGGATTGATTTATACCATTTTGGTTTTCATAAAAATATTTTGGGAGATTGGGAAGCTAACCCAAAGTGGAAAGACAAAGTCTTAAAACAGCAATAAAAAAAGGGTAGATCTCTTTACAATCTACCCCCAAACCCTATTCAAAGGAGGAGTAGGATAATTTCACTATATTAAGTATTCGATTTAAACTCAAATAAAAAAATAATATTAAAACTTAGTATTTTTCCAGCTTATTGGCGGTGCTACTAATTTGTGACGCCAATTTTGGCTTATATTCTTTCTGTTTGCTGTTTCAGCGCATTTTTCACTACAATATTTCCAACGCCTACCCTCTACTGCATTTTTGCATATCAAACAATGTTCTTGCTTTCTATTTATAGCTATAATGCTGAAATCTTTGGTTTTGTTTTTATAAATACACTTCGAGCAAACTTCTTTTCTGATACCACCTACACATAAAAATTGATCCTCATCTTTATCTATAGCACATTGTGAACAAATCATAAGCCCCCACAAGTAAATTTTACTAGCAAATTAAATTTTCTGGTGTTACATAGCAATTAAAAAAGATGAAAAATCTTTTTCTAGGTGCATTAGTGACTCACCACCACATTCAAACACGGCTGTAAATGGCTCGCCACCAAAAGGAAAATCATGGAAGAAGCTCAAAACGAATACGAGGAAGTCGTTGAACCTCAAGCAAACAACCATGAGGAAGCGATTGAGGCTCCTCAAGCTAGCTCTAAAAGCCAAGAAGATTGGCAAGAAAGAAATTGGCGAGAGATGCGCAGATCGCACGATGAACTTAAACAGATCGCTAGATCGCAAGCAGAGGTTATCGAGCAGCTAAAGCAACAACTAACACCCAAAGAAGTAGATGAATTCGAAGGCATAGACGACGATGAATATTTACCCGTGGGCAAGGTTAAGCAGTTAGTTGAAAAGAAAGCTCGTGCAATTGTTCAAGCAGAAACACAAAAGATTTTGCAACAACGAGAGCAAGCAAACTTTCTTGATAAGCTCAAGAAGCAATATGGCGACTTTGACGACATCGTTAACCAAGAAACATTAGCAATTTTAGAGAAACAAGACCCTGATTTAGCGGAAACAATTGCAGGACTTCAAGACCCTTATAAAATAGGCCTTCAGTCTTACAAGTATATCAAGGCTCTTGGTATTGCTGATAAAGTGCCACAAGCACGCCGTGTTGCAGAAGTAGAAAAAAAGCTTGAGAAGAATGCAAAAACCATTCAATCCCCTCAAGCGTACGATAAGAGGCCGATGGCTCAAGCGTTTAAGACTACTGATGCAGAAAGGGCAGCAATTTACAAAGAGATGATGGAATACGCTTCAGGTTCAGGTTACTCTTACTAACTAAGAGAGAACTATGACAGTTTCAATCGCAACAATGCCTCCACAAATACAACAGAGGTATAACGCTAAATTGTTGTCTACTCCTGAAAGAAATCTTGTTCACATGTTATTTGCAACTCCTGTAGAGCTTCCAGATAACCAAGGTTTTATTGATAGACAATCTAGATATGATCGCTTAGATCTATTTCCCGTGCCTCTTGATGACGCACAGATTAATCCACCACCACAAGCACTTAACCGTGTTGATGTCGATAATTGCAGTCGACATATTAGTGATTATTATGCTCTTGTAGCATAGATGTGCAGGGTTCGTGTTTATGCAACATATATTGTGTTGACTAGACAAGTGACCATCACTAACGAGGATAGAATTGTGTCCTCGATAAACCTGCTCTGATTGACATGGAAGCCCTAACGTTAAGCCGAGGGTGACATGGGCGAAGGCAAAGGGCCACGTTTATTAAGAGATTTTAATTGAGTAATTAGATTATGACGAGTTTTGTAAACTTCTTCAGGAACGCCTTTAGATCCGTAATGGATATTAAATGTATTTCTAAACTCAATCAAAATTTCAATTTGTCTTTTTTTTATGACTATATAAGGAAGGATAGCGGGAGCGATTTTATCCATAAGATGGCGTTGTGTGTACCATTCATATCTAGTTTTCCACTTTGGATTTTTAGAAAGTCTGGTTACAACCATTCCACCAATATTGGATGTAACCCATTCAAGCAATTCTTTGCTAGTATTCATCATTTGAAGACGGGGAAAATAATCAATGGTTTTATTTTTATGAGTGCGTGCATAAATGCAGATGCATCCCTCTCCATCAATAATTCCAGCAAAATAAGCAAGTTGAGTTTTAGTCCACATGTTTATATTTTACCTAAATGTGGTTTTAATGTCACGCTAAACGACTTAGCGAGTAGGACTCGAAAGAGTATGCGAAAGTCTGATCTCATAGGAAACTATGAGAGGGAGATCCGAAGAGGTTTCCCCGCCTATTTTTTAAAAGGTCATGAAAGTAACAGAATGCCAGTTCTCAATAGTGCTGCAGCCCGTTTAGGCCAAGCACTAAGAGAAACTCAAGACGTACTCGTAAGAGATGCTCTTGAAGCTACCGCGTCAGTTATTAACTGCGTAGGCGGTACAAATGGTGATTTACCAACAGAAATGACAGTAAGCGATATTGACGACGTTGTAACAGTACTGCAAAACAACTCTGCAGAATACATTACAAACATCGTTGAAGCTGACCTCAAATTCGGTACATCACCTGTTGGTGATAGCTATGGATGTATGTTATCGACAAGAATGATACCTGTTTTAAATAACATGACAGGCTTTATTCGTAAGTTTCAATATCCAAGAATTGACCAGACCCTTTCAACAGAATGGGGCGGTGTTAACAACGTGCGTTTCTTTGTTTCAGAACAAGGTAGCGTAACCCCAGCGGCTTCTTTGCTTGGTAACGATGTGGCTAACTGCTTCGTTGCTGCTAAGGAATCGTATAAAGTTGTTTGGCAAGCAGGCGGTAAGGCTAGATTTATTTATCTGCCCCCTGGGTACAACAATGATCCATGCATGCTTAGGCATACTGCGGGTTGCTCGTTTGAAGGTATAGACGAGGGTAAATCTTCTCTGATTGACTTGGAAGCCTACGATTACGCAGCGTAATTATGGTGACAAGGCGGAAGATAAATGATACACTACCCCTGATAACAAAGGAGTTATTAGGTGAAAAGATGTACAAAATGTGAAGAAGAAAAACCGTTTGAAGAGTTTAGAAAAAGTAAGCGATATAAAAATGGTTTTTACTCAAGATGCAAGAAATGCATGCAAGAGTATGAGAAGGCAAATGAAAACCACGAGAAAAGATTAGAATCTCGTAAAAAATATAGGGAAAATAATAGGGAAAAAATAAGGCAACAGGATAGAGAAAATTATATGAATGATCCTGAAAAGTACCGAGCAAAAGCAAGGGAAAGTCAGAAGAAATACTTCCAAACACCGAAAGGTAGGGAAAAATATAAAATTCAGTCTCTTATTTTAAGAGAAAAATATCCTGAGAAAGCAAGAGCTAGAAGTTTGCTTAGTAATGCAATATGTGAAGGTAAGATAGTTAGGCCAACACAGTGTTCATTATGTCTTAGAAACGATGTAGCAATAGAAGGCCATCATCCTGATTATTCAAAACCTCTAGATGTAATTTGGGTTTGCAAGAGCTGTCACATAATGGTACATGGTAGAATCAAGCATCACCGTGATCGACTAAGCGAGAAGACCTCGAAAGAGGATGCGATAGTCAAGACTAGTGAGGAAACCACTAGAGAGACTTCCGAAGAGTAGTCTCCGCCCTAAAGGGTCAGTAGCCGAAAACTGGCGGCGAAAGTAATAGAATGTTATCAAGGCCAGTGTATTACAAACGATCTTTGGATCCAAAATCTAAGATCAACAGGAATATAGGAGGTTAAAAATGCTACCATATCAAATCATTGAAGGCGGTTCTTTTACTTCCGATTCCACATTAAGTAAACAAGTAGCTCTTTCTTGCGCTCCTGATCTATTTTGGATCAGAAACCGCACAGCATGGGGCGATGATGCAGCTGAAACAAGCGTTGAAAGTTGGTATAGAATAGGCATGGCAGCAGGTGCAGCCCAGACAACAGACCAAGCAAACGTAACTGGTGCTTTGTCTTCTGAGGCAGTAACAAGCGGTGGTTTTACACTAATTGACACTTCGGCACCTCCATCTTTTGCTTCTCTTGCAACAACTGCAATTACAGGTATTGCTGGAACATTTGTCGTATCTATGGCAAACACTGGCAGTATCGCTGTAGGCGATTTTGTAAGGCTTTATAGCACTACAGGAGAGCTTCAAATTGCAGGTTATAGTTTCCAAGTTACAGCAGTAACCGCAAACGTATCTATCACTTTAGGCTACATGGCTTCTTCTGGTATTACATTTGCAGCGGATGCAACGGCAGGTTTTGTAAAAAAATACATTCCTAACCTCATGTATCCACGTTGGAGCTATATTGCAAACATCACTCAAGCAGCGCAAGCCGTTGTGTACTTTACAGCTAAAAACGATTACACCCCAGGTGAGATCATTAGCTTAAGAGTGCCACAAGAGTTTGGAATGATTGAGGCTAACTTAAAACCTGCACGTGTTCTAAGCGTCACAAATAGCTCAACTGTATCTTCAGTAACGCTAGACCTAGACACATCGGGCTTTAGTGCGTTTACATTTCCAACAAGCGCCGTTGCTGCTGCTGGTGTTTCGCCAGCTGTTGCTGTGCCTTCATCTTCTGGCGTTGTGCCATTTAATGGAAGCGCAACAATACCGCAACAACCTCCTTCGACCAACTTATTAGATACTTTTGACAATCGCAATAAGTACGTGATGAATATGGGATCTAATGTAATAACAAGCTCATCAGCAGTTTATGACTGGTGCGCGTTTAAATTTGATCGTTATATTCAAGAGTAATTGATAAATAATTTTATCGAAATCATCCTAAGTGCTAACCTCTTTAAACGGAGGTTAGCATGAAGGTTTGTACTCAATGTAAATTAGAAAAAGATTATTTAGATTTTCCAAAACGTAAAACTAGCAAAGATGGATATTACTCATGGTGTAAGCTTTGTAGTAGAGCTAAAACATTAGAAAGATCTAGGAAACATCCTGAGAAAATTAAAAAATACAAGGAAGATAACAAAGAAATTTTATTAAAAAAAGCTCGTGAATACAAAGCGAGAAATAAAGAAAAACTTGTAAAACAACAAAAATTGTATTATGCAGCTAATCGAGAAAAATTAATTGAAAAAGCTAAATTTTATTATTTTAAAAATTTTGAAAAAAATAAAGAAAGAAAAAAATTATATTATGAATATTGGAAAACAACCGATAGTGCTAAATTATATAATAAAGAATATAGAAAAATAAGAAAAATAAAATTTAAAAAACATATTTATGCTGGTCAAAAAGTACGAGATGCTCTTAAATACAAAAAGATTATCAAACAGTCTCATTGTACTTTGTGTTTAAGCGCGGATAAAATTGAAGCTCATCATCCTAATTATGATGAACCTCTAAACGTTGTTTGGCTATGTAGAAAATGTCATTCAGCAATACACAAAAAAATAAAAAAAGAGGCAATATGCAAGTAAGAGAATACAACAAAAAGAAAATCAACACGAAACCAGCTCCCGAAGTTGAAGAAATGACTAAAAAGCTACGCAAAGAGCATTCAAGGCTCGTAAAAGGTATGTTTGAGTTTGTAGATGCTCAAGGGGGATGGGTTGAATTTAGCTATAGATTCTTTAAAGAAGACCCTATTCAAACTATACGTCTGGTTCATGGTGAAATATGCGAATTACCTATGGGTATTATTAAGCATCTAAACAACACTGTGAAGAAGGTTCGTAATATGGCAACGGAAAAAGGCGATGGCTCTTTTATTCCTGCTTCTGTTACAAAAACATCAAGATTAAGATTTACACCTATGGACGTCCTATGAGTCTTTTTGTTCCTCCTAAACGCTACATTAATAATATTACTTTAGCTCAAAATTGCGTTATAACGTTTACGGAGGAGCATTTTTTTAAAATAGGTGAAATAGTTAGCGTAAGATGTTCTAAGCCTTATGGCATGGTTGAAATTAACGAAAAATCAAGTAGAGTAATAGCTTTATCTTCTGATACCATAACCCTTGAGATAGATACATTGAATTTTACCCCTTTTGTCTATCCAGCCGTAGGTGTTGTTCAATTATTAGCGCAAGTTGTACCGTCAGGCTCTTGGATAAACCCTTATGAATATACTCCTACGGTAACTTTAGAACCTGTTTTTGACAATAAACCGAGTTGATCAATGGTAATAGCTACATTACAAGCAATAAGAACAAAGATAAGAAAACTTACGGGATCAGCAACAAATTTTCAGCTAACCGATAGCGACATTGACGACTATATTAATTCTTTCTATTCTTATGACTTTCCTGCACAGTTTCGAAGCCTTAAATTAAAAGACGTTTATACTTTTAATACAATCAAAGGCATAGATACTTATCCTTTCGATAGCGAGCATTACACAACAGTCGAGCAGCCGGCTTATTGCATGAATCGAGGAATAGCGTTTTTTAACAATCCTTGGCCTTTTTTTGGCGTTAATTACAATTGGCAATACCAAAACAACTTTGCAACTTGCGATGGAACGGCAGGGCCTTATAGCGGTTTTACTAGTGCAAAGCCACTAATTAGAAGTACAAACAACAATCCAGCAAACACCGGGCAAACTACAACATCTCAAGTGCCCTACCCTGCTGGAAGAGTGCAAAACATTTTGATAACAACAAACGTTGCAAACGGAATAACTTATAATGTTACCGATGTGCCAACACCTAATTCTAGCGTAGGAACACTTGTAGGCGATTGCGTTAATGGCTCTATTAATTATGAAACAGGTGCTATAACGAATCTTACTTTCTCAGGGCCTACAACCGCAGGACAAGCAATACAAATACAATATAATCCAACGCAACTAAGCATTCCTCTGAGCATACTTTTTTTTCAAAACCAGTTCACACTTAGACCAGTGCCAGACAAGGGATACACTATTCAAATAGTCGCTTACAGAAGCCCTTCACAAGCTTTATTAACTTCCCCTGCATCCCAAGGGTTACCAGAGCTCAATGAATGGTGGGAAACTATTGCTTTTGGAGCAGCTAAAAAAGTGTTTCAAGATAGACTAGACATGGACGGCGTAGGCATCATGGAACAATTCTTATTGCAAGCCTATTCTTTAAATGAAACCAGAACTTATGCACAACTTGGAAAGCAATCTGTGAGTACTATTTATAAAGATCAATTAAACATGAATTACGGCTCTATGGGCCTTGGCTTTGGAGGCGTTGCTAACTAATGGATAAAAAGATTATAAAGCTTAAAAAAGATGTCACAAAGCGTTTATCAGATCTTTTAAAAGATGATAAAAAAAGATATGCTGAAATAAAAGCGTGCGATAAGAAAAAGAAAAAAGGTAAGTAATTCATGGTTAACTTCACCCCAAATATTCCAACCACAGGCCAAACCCTTGGTGGCACTAGAGACAACATAAGAAACAATTTTACAAATTACTACGACAACATGACTAAAAACCATGTCGACGTAAACTCAGCTGACAGGGGCAAGCATAAATTCTTACAGATGCCAGAACAAGGTAGCGACCCTGCAACCCTTGCAAATGAAATAGCATTGTTTTGTAAACAGGGATCGGGAAGCGTTGCACAGCTTTTCTTAAGAAATGAAAACAACGGCATCGTTCAACAAATTACAGGTGCTTTCGATGCAGGTAATAATGGAAAAATAGAATTCTTTGGTTTTAAATTGAAATGGGGCTTTCAAGCAGCTGTCGCACCAAGCTCAAATACGACTATTACTTATATCGATAGCCTTGGAAATCCTGATCCTTTTACCTCAGCTGTATATATTGTAATACCTTCTTGCGGTACTTTTGGAAGCAATTCTGCGGAATCTGCAAGCGTTGTTGGTACGCCAAATATTAATAATTTTGTCGTTAGAACAAGCGCAGGAGCAACAAACAGAACAGTTTATTATATTGCTATAGGGATATAATGTCTGGTTTGGTTCCTATAAATGTTTTTGGCTACGATAAGGGCGGACTTGTAAAATACAACAAGCCTTTCTTGCTTGAAAATGATGCTTTTCAATCGTTAGAAAATGCCTTTATCTTTAGGGGTAGGTTAGAAAAAAGATATGGGAACCAGCTTTTAGGCAGATTAAGGCGCAATTTTACGAACATAAACTATTTTGAAGCAACCGCAACCACATGGTCTTTTAATTTGAAAACCGTTGTTGGGTATATAGCTACAGCTAATAATGCTAATCCAGGCCAAGTAACAACGACATACCCTCACAATCTAGTTAATAATGACCAAGTAGTAATACAAGGTGTTGTAGGTGCCACAGGATATAACAACACAACTGTTACGCCATTTTGGACGATAACCGTTGTAGATGATTACAATTTTACAATCGGAGCTGATGCGACTGCATTTGGCGTATACGTTTCAGGCGGTTTTTTTGTATCAAATAGAAGCCTTAGCGCAACTGAACCAAATGCGCAATTAGTGCCAGGAAGCGTATCATTTACAATAACGGACCCAATTGGCCCAACCACTAAAACCTACACCGACAATGGAAATGGGCTAATAACAAGTGATGCAAACAATTATGGAACAATAAACTATTCAACAGGTGCGGTAAGCATCGTTAATAATTTTGTTGGTGGCCCTTTTGCAGTAGTTTTAAGTTATTCTTATTACCCTGGATTGCCTGTGATGGGCATAAGAGAAAGGGAAATCCCTGGTGTCAACGACGAACAAACGATATTTTTTGATACAAGATATGCGTATATATTCACAGGCGGTATTTTCGACGAATGGATCCCTGGAACCGCGTGGGATAGTACAAACTTTAATTTCTTCTACACTGAAAATTATACAGGGGCTTCACAAAGCATTAGATTGTTCTTTGAAACAAACTTTCAGCCAAGTTTAGCAAATCCTATGAGATACACGGACGGTAACACGTGGACAGCTTTTTTCCCAATCGTGTACAACCTTGCAGGCACTGATTATCACATGTTTTCAGCTAGAATACTTGTTTCTTATTATGGTCGACTTCTTGCTTTAAATACTTATGAAGGCACACTTGCAGCAGGCCCTGGCGCATCTACAAACTTTTTCAACAGATGTAGATTTTCTCAAATAGGAAACCCTGTTGCGGTAGACTCTTGGCGTTCAGATCAGTTTGGAAAAGGTGGTTTCATCGATGCTCCTACAAATGAAGAAATTATCGGTATCGGATATATACAAAATACTCTCATAGTTTATTTTGAGCAAACTACATGGCAATTAAGATACTTGGGCGAATACGGTTTACCATTTATTTGGGAACGTGTTAGCGCGGATTTTGGTTGCGAAAGTACTTTCTCACCTGTACTATTCAATGATAGGGTTTTATCAGTTGGTGATAAAGCTATTATTGCTTCAAATGCCACGCAAGTGGAAAGAATAGATTTAGCAATACCTGACTTTGTTTTTGATTCTATACAAAATATAAACAATGGCCCAAATAGAGTTTATGGCATTAGAGACTATCAAAAAGAATTGGTTTATTGGTCATACCCTCAAGAGGGTAGCAATAGAGTTTTTCAAAATCGTGTTCTTGTGTATAACTACCGCAATAATACTTACAGCATATTTGATGACAATGTTACTTGTTTCGGTACATATCAGCTTCAAGACCCTGTATCGTGGGATAGCTTGGATATATACTGGGATAACGACGCTGTCACATGGTCTAATAACAACGCTCAAACTAAATTTCCTTCCATTGCTGTAGGTAATGCTCAAGGGTATATTTTAATATATGGCAATAGAACCCCTGACGATGTTTCTTTAAGCGTTGATTCTATCGATACAAGCGTAACGCCTATACTCGTAACATCTGCTAATCACAACTTAGAAAACAACACAATCATATCTTTTGCTAATCTTCAATTTATTGATACATCTGTTAGCCCTCCAGTAGTAGTATCAACAAACTTAAACGATCGTTTGTTTGCTATAGGCAACGTAACAACGAATACTTTTGAAATATCTGAATGGAATTTTACAAATCAGGCATATGAAAATAACCAAGCTTTGTTTGTACCACCTGCAACGCCTACAACATCAGCTAATATAGTTTATGTAGGAGGGGGTAATTTCGCTGTATATCCTAAAATGTTTGCACAAACAAAAGACTTTAACCCTTTTTCACAATCAGGCCTACAAACAAAAGCTAGCTACTTTGATTTCCTTACAGATGTACCTGATGGCGAATCGGGATCAGATGTTGCCTTTAGTATAGTTATAAACCTAAATTCATCGCCAGCAGCGATTGGAAACTTACTTGTTGGGCAAAAAGAATTAGAGACAACGACGCCAGCCCCATTTTATGTTCCTGCTTCTCAATATGCATGGCATAGATTTTATGCTACATTATCGGGCCAGTTTTTCAATGTAATATTTACTTACGACAATGATTTAATGAACACTCAAATTACTCATGAAAATAGCTTTATATTAAACGCTGTCGTGTTATGGTGTAGGCGCGGAGGTAGACAAATATTCTAATTAATTATGAGCTTTTCTTCTGATCCTTCATTACTAGCAAATCAGCTTCCAATAAGCTTTGAATCACCAAGAGACTTTGACCGCTTTCTTGAGGTATTTTCGTTACTTTATAAACGCATAGCTAATAGTGTGAACAGTAAAGAAGGCGGTCTCTTTCCTCTTATAGAAACTAACGCTTTTATGCAGTACTTCACCTCAACGCCAAATAAATTTGTGCCCACTTACAGGAAGGTTATAGATTTTGGAGCGTTACCCAATGCTGGCGTTAAATCTGTAGCTCATGGCATAACAATAGATGCTAACTTCCGATTTGTACGTATATACGGAGCTGCTTTTGACCCTGTGAATATATTGGCAATAAGTTTAGATAGATCATCCCCAACTTTAAATGAAAATATTAAACTTGATGTTGACGCTACAAACGTCTCACTTACTACCGCAATTAATTACAGTGGTTATACACGTAGCCAAATTGTTCTAGAATATACAAAAGAAACTTGATTTTGCGTGATTCATAGAGCAACATTTACCTAAAAAGAGGTAATTATGCCAGGTATTTTCGATCAAATCTTTGGTCAATCCCCAAGAATGGGTAGACAAGATATCCTTACAGAACAACAAAAACAATCATTAAATCAAATTTTAGGCCAACTGGGTGGAATGGCCGCTCCATCGGGTGCTTACGGAATGGCACAATCAAGGCTTGCGGATTTACTTGGGGGTGGCAGCGATGTTTACAACGCTTTTGCAGCTCCATATATGAGGCAATTTCAAGAGCAAACAGTTCCGCAATTAGCAGAAAGATTTGCAGGGTTAGGCGGAAGAGGTGGAGCTTTAAGCTCTTCTGGTTTTGGTCAAGGTCTAGGTGCTGCTGGTGCAGGATTGCAAGAAAGCTTAGCAAGCCTTGGGGCTAATTTACAACAAAACGCATTACAACAAGCTTTAGGCCAATATAATACTCTTGCAGGGCTTGGACTTGGTACAAGAGCTTTTGCTCCTACTTATAGCCCTGGGCAGCCAGGATTATTAGGTAATTTATTTGGAGGATTGCTTGGCGGTTTTGGAGCAGGTGCAGGACTTGGTTTTGGTGGTGCAGCTCAAAACTATTTTGGCGGTTTAGGTAACAGATTATTTGGTATGCAATAGGAGAACATATATGGTTACAATTTTACCACCAGGATATAGTTTAGGGGGCCAACTAGGGCAAGCCCTTGGTCAAGGTTTACAGCAAGGTATACAGCAAGCAGGGCAAATACAATATCAAAGAAACTTGCTGCAAAATGCTTTGAATAAAGCTGGGGCAGTTCTTAAAGACCCTAAAACTTCTCTTACTGATAAATACCTTGCTCTAATGGAAGCTGGTGCAGGTATACCAGGATCTGAAAAATACTTAGGGCCATTGTTTGAGATGGTTTCAAGTCAACAAGCTGCCGCAGAAAGAGGACCCGGTGAAAGAGCTGCCGGTGTTCCCGGTGTTGCTGGCGTTCCCGGTGTTCCCGGTGTTCCTGGTGCTCCCGGTGTTGCTGGTGTTACTAGTCTTGGCGGTGCTGGTATTGGCGGTGCAGTAGCTGATCAAACAATTAAGCAAATGCAACAACCTGCAATTAGTCCAACACAAGCTCAAATACCTCAAAAAAAGGTACCTTTTGAGCAAGCTATTAAACAATATGAGCAAACTAAAGTTCCTTCTATTGATGAGTCAAAATTTATATCTGAAATTCAACCAAAAGGTGGTTTATTTGCTCCGTTACTAAGTCCCTTAGAGTTAGAAGCACAGGCCCAAAATTTATCGATGAAATATCCTACTCGTTATACTTTTGATACTGCTTTAACTGCTTTAACACAGCAACAAACAAATAGAGAAATTGAGCAAGATAAATTTAACGATCTTGCAAAAGCAAGAGGAATACCAGAGGCTGATTTATCAATTTTCTCAAAACTTGCAACTAAAGTATCAGATGAAACTGGAACTATTGACAAAAACGCAATTTTTTTAAAAACAAAACGAAATTACGATGAGTATCAAAGAAAGAAAAGCGCAATAGAAAGTCAATTTATACCTGGATTTTTCACTAAACCTTTGAAAAACATACCAGGACAAGGAAAAATTGCGCAAGATTTGCCTATACAAGATTACATTGAAGGAAGAATCACGAGAGAAGGTGCATTAAAACGATTCAGGCCAAATATTCAAGATTTAGTAGATTTAGGTTTAGATCAAGAAGCAAGAACCCTATTAGCAAATCAAGGTATGACACCTTTTGAAGTAGAATATGTTATACATCCTCCTTCAAAACAACTTGAAACAAAAGTTAAAAATTTTAAGGGTGAAACTACACAAGATTTAGCAGAGTTTTTATATAATAATATAACACCAGCCGATTCTTTTTTAGTTGCTAGGGATTTATTTAAAGACAAATTTGATTGGAGACAGTTTCAAGAAGCTAAAAATATATTAAATGAAAAAATTCCAGGATACAGAAATAGCTTAGAAGAGTTTCAAAAAATCGAAGATGTTCCATTATCAGAACCTCCAAGGGATAGCCTAGCAGACATATTTAATAGTATTGATAGATTTCAAGATTATTTTAAAGGGGTACGAGGATGACTATTTTTGCAAGAGCAGCTTTAGCAGGTTATTCCGTAGATCAAGTTTTAAGATTTTTAAGTCTTCATTATCCAGCTTTTAAAAATTTCATTCAAGAAGCAACGAACCAAGGATATGATGAAAAACAAATCAGTGAATTTATTGATAGATCGATGCAAGGTTCTTTAAGTAATGTTAATATCAATGAATACAAAATTAGAAATCTAAAAAAGAAGCTAAGAGAAGAGCAGATTAAAAGATACGGTAAAGCTGCTTTAAATCTTGCTACACCCTTTGCAGTAGCAAGCATAGCCGAGTTACTTTCAAATCCTAATCAGCAAGCACCTCAAGGCGCTGGGCAACCACCAACACAACCACCAACACAACCACCAACACAACCACAACCTATGCCTAGCGGTGGTATGCCTCCCGTACCTGCACCTATGCCTGGAGGTGGTATGCCTCCTGTACCTATTACTGGAGGTGGAGCTGTTTCTGGAATGCCTCCACAAGCACCAATGGGTGGTCCACAAGTACAACCTACTCAGCCACAAGGGCAATTAGGGCCTCAAGGGCCTAAACCGTCTATTCTAAAACAATCTACTTTTGGCCAAAGATTTATTAAAGAACAAAAAGCATTGCAAGCCGCTTCAATTATTAGTAAAGACATGGAACCTTACTTGAGCATGACTGACGAAAGAATAAAAAAAACGTTTGGGCTTGATGATGAAGAATTGAGATTAACTAAAGCATATTTAGAAAGCTTAACAAGTAAAAAACAACCTCAACCTCAACCTCAACAAACAATCCCTACCTCAACCATTGAAGAGCCTACAACGCCTTTACAAGCTAATGTAAGCCAAGAAACACCTCAGGTTTCTAGAGAAGCTTTAAAGCAATTTGAAGTCCCAACTAAAGCACCTATTGAGCCATCTGTTGAAGCCCCTACAATAGAGTTTCCCAAGCTTGATGTTACGAAAATCAAAAAGGGTGATGAAGTCATAACACCCAATAATGAAATTGGAAATATTGAAGCATTTTCTGGCTCTGGGGTACTTGTAAATGTTGACGGCAAAATTAAGAAGTTAAGAGTAGATGAACTTGAAGGGACACCCGATTTTATCAAGTCTGCAAAAATTGTTATTGATCCTTCACAAGTTGAAGAAGCGGCAAAATCAGCAGCGCTCGGCACTGTTCTTGAATCACCTGATAAAACCAAATTATCGATATCTTTTGGACCGTCAGGAGAATTTTACACTTATAGACGTAAAGATGGTAAACCAATAGATGAAGATATATTAAATAGAATTAAAGAAGGCATGACTATGCCCATAAGTACAGGTGATGCATTTTTAGGTTCTTGGGATTCAGGTATTGCAGATTCAAGGGGTACAGTGGCAATTAATGATATAGTTAAATTTGCTCAAAAAGAGGGTGAACCAGACGATCCAAGTAAACCTTTAGTTTATTATAAAGAAAATACTACTTATATACATCCTTACATAAAAGAAATGTTAAACGCTCTTATGGGACTTAGCAAACAATATGAAAAATCAAAAAGAAAACCCAAAAACACAAAAACAAAAAGTAAGCCAAGACGCTAAAGTATTTGCTTTGATGTTGCAAAAAGTAACAAACGAAATAAAAAAACAATTGAAGAAGTGAAAAATCCCCCCACTTATGTGGAGGGGTCTCCCACTACAAAAGACATGCTTTGGACTATAACAAATAAGGGATTTATTCGCCCCAAAAGTTTCTCAATGCTTTATAATCGTTTTCTAAGCTACCTTGAGCGGTATTTATTAAAGAAAGCCCCTCAGACATATACCTGAGGGCATCACAATTGTGAACTATTGCACCATTAAACAAACTAAATTCTTTATTTTTAGACGCAATACACCAAACATCAGCTGTGTAATTTAAGTTTTTTACACTTTCTATAATAAGCGGCTTTACAGTTTGGATGGCAAAATTTTTGTTGATATCCATTTTTTCTAATAATGCAATCAAACTCTTTATTACACTGTAAACAATTTCTTGGTTCTCTTTTGTTAATTTTCCATAGTTGCATTTTTTCAGCGTGTCTTCTATGCCATTCTCTTCCCTCTGGGGATGAATGCCAATCAGATGCTTTTTTTCTTGCTTTTTCTGAAAAAGTAGCGTTTTTATTTCCGTAAACAGAGAGATGTTCTGATGCAGGCAAACATTCAAGGTTATAAAGTCTATTATTTTTGACATTTCCGTCTTTGTGATGAATGTGACAACCTTCTGGAATAGTTCCAAAGGCAGATTCCCACACAGCTCTGTGTAATCTTTTACCGCCTTTATAAAAATATCTTTCGTTTGGAAAAATTCTGTAAAGAGATCCTTCAAAATAGTATGTAAGGTCATCAAGGTAGATTGGATCATTGAACCCTTGACGAGGTCTTTTGCGGATTTCCATCCTAATTGTGTCTTGAATAAATGCTCCGCAGTACATCTCACAATCGTATTGTCTGTGAATTTCACTCCCACAAGTGACGCATTTTTTTGAGTTATCGTTGGACATTGATAATTTACCCACCCTTCACTAGTTAACACCTGCCCCGATTGGGGAAGATCCATTATGCGATAGATTCCGTAATTAGTCAATACTTGTGTTTGTCCTTCAAAACATGCATGCGAAGACCAATCGTGCCTTGGCTTATTGCTGTAGACCTTGTTTTTAACGTCGTAATCTTTATGATAGTTTTCAATAGCTTTTAGCAGTTTCTCGCATCGTTTGCTAATTACTAGTCTCGATGACATTAGAGCCTTAACGCTTTCGATACCGTCCGCTATCAATCCTCTCCTCACAGTAGTTACAGGCACTTGCAGGTCTTCTAGTATCTCTTTACGTGTGCAACCAGTTGAAAGTCCGTCAATCTGCTCTACATCATGCGGAAAAAGGTTGTAACCATAACGATAAGGCTTAGAAGATAATATAGACTTCATTTGCGCTAAAGTCTTGTTATTGTGCTCTTCATAATCAATAATCTTTACGCTTCCAGCATCTACTTGAAAGAATATAATAGCTGTAGAGTCATCCCATCCCAAATCCCATGCTGTGTGCACAACTTTGTACTCATCATAAAATAGCTCTGTGACACGTCCTTGCTGCTCCATCTTGAGAAGTAGTTTAGCGTAATATGACCCCTCAACACCGCGATCAAAACTGCAATAATATTCCTGTTGTATGAGCTCTTCACTCATGTTTTCTTTACGTTCTTGCTCAATATCTTCTTGTGTCAAAACGTCAGTGTCTTCTACTGTGAGAAGCTCGCAAAACCATTCCTCATTAGCACTTGCAAGCCTGAACATATCCCAGAAGTGATTTCGCCCTCTTGGAGTAGATATAAATATAGCAATACCTTTGTTGACCTTAAGAATCGGCCTCAGATAGTCCCATGCGCTAGGGTCTTGCAGGGCATATTCTGAGAATACAATAATAGATGGGTTTGTTCCGACAATACTGTCGATATTATCAGAGCCTATTAGCTGCAATAGAGAGCCGTTTTTAAAGCGCACTTTCATCTCTTGTGCGTTCTTTTGAGCGATAATTTGCGGAGGTATATAGTCTATGATTCGAAAACCATCACTATTAATAGCATCCCAGATGGCTTTCTTTGCTTGTGCATATGACGGAAAAACATAGAAGCAAGTTTTTGTACTTGTAGCTAGCTCCTTGATAACCCAATTAAGTATGGTAACATCTTTGCCTCCACGTCTATGTACAACCCAAACAGCACGCTTTACACCGTTGTCTAGGGCCTTAAGTATAGATAATTGATATGGCCTTGGAGTATAGTTATAGGGCAATGATATGTTCATTTGTTTTTATCTGCATTAAGTTCATAGTCTTGAAACAACTCTAAAGCTTCATTGTATAATTCAAATATGTCTTCATCATTCATAAAGCGTTTATAATTAAATATAGAGCGTATAAACCAATCTGAAAAATCTTCTAAAGCTTTTATATCATCTACATCAACAGCTTTTTTAATGAAGTTGTTTTTGTAATCAAAATTTATCTTCATAATGCAATAATGTTTGTCAGCATCTGTGCATAAAGTCATCGCTTTCTGATCGTATTCAAAAGTAGTGTACATCTTCTTAAGCATATCACAGCTTAAGATAGTTGTTGTATCTACTTGCAAAAACTTTAATTCGCAATTATCTTCCACTTTTCTACATGCTCCAAAACTATATCTAAACTGCTATGATAAAATTTATCGTCTTTAAAGTATGCTGTGTGATAATCGTTGAATTGCTTCACGTACAAAAGTTTAGATTTTTTGCACATACTGTCTATACATAATTCTAGATCAGGCAACTCATCTTTAACATACTTCCAAGACATTCTAAGCTTTAAACGTAACTTTAATAGTTATTGAGTCTGCTGTAAACTTTGCGCTGTTTTGCGCTGCTTTTATTAGCGCTTGAAGCTCTTCGCTATCATAACTTAAGCTAATGTCACGTGTTACTACAAAACTTTGCTTGTAAGTGCAATCTATGCTTTTTAATATAACGTCTAAATCAACCACTTTCTTTACCCTTTTTCTTTATCTCAACGTCTTTAAAGCTTGTTACATTAACTGTTACAGCGCCCTGAGCGTCTTTTGTCTCGTATTTTGCTTTTAGCTTATACTCTAGCTCTTTATCTTCGTTCTCTTTACGTTCTAATCCTGAGTCGTACATTCGAATGATACGATGATAGTAAGAAGCGTTGATTTTATTCTCAGCTAATCTTTTGTGTAAACGCATCGAAACGCATTGCTTAGCGTAGTTAACAGCCTGAGCGAACTCATCAGATCTCTTTTTAAACTCGTAGAGATGTTCGTAGAGCAGTTTATTAGCATTCATCCATTCAAGAAGTATGTAAGAATCATCATTATCCGCCCATTTTCTTAAGCTTTTTGCAAAGTCTCTTAAAACGCCAGTATTGTATTTATATTCGCCCATTTTAACCCTTATAATTTTTTCTTTAATCTACTCATTCCAAGAGAGAAAAGCAACCTTTTTTTCTTTTTTTTTATAAAACACTTGCTTAAATTAATGCATATTTGCTATATTGTTGTTTACATTAAGCAAAAGCACGATTACAAAACAAAAAGCAATAAAAAAGGATTAGCGATGACACAACTCTATAATTTTGAAAATTTTGTAAACTATACACGCGCTTACGCAAAAAGTTTTCAAAGCAATACAAACGTTATTGAAGATTTAGAAAGAACAAAATACGAACACTATTTGAATAATTTGTATAAAGAAGATGAAGCAAAAGAAGAAGCTCTCGACTATTACTACAGCTCGCTTGAACATGAAGAAGCTAATGACGACTAATTACAAATAGCAAAAATTATTAAAAAAAGTAGATGTATAACATGAAATTTAAAAGAAAATACACAAGCGAAGAACTTAATAAAATTTACTTAGATTTCAAAGAGTCAAAGCTTTCGAAATATGCTTTTGTAAAAAAGCACAAAATCGGCTCTTCAACTATATATAAAGCAATTTATTTAAATGAAGGTAGACAAAAAGATAAAACAAACATTGAAGACACATTAGCTTCAAACGTCATGCTTTTAGAAGTAAAAGAACACATCGATAGAAAATTTTTAATTTATCATTCAGACGCTATTAAAAGTGTAAGAGCTGAAATAAATTCAAATATTAGCGATGTTTTATTTAAATTTACGTTGTTTTTGCTTGCGTCGCAATTTGTTTTTACCATGATTTTGCTTTTCTTCTTAAGCTAATAAAAATTATTTGGGCACGTGATAGGGAAGTTTGTAAAATAAATAAGAGCAAAAAAACCCCGGCGAGATGCATGAAACTCATCGGGGTAAAGCAAAACTTTAAAAAAAGGATCTTTTGAGAAAAGATTTAAAACAGTTTTAAGTATATTTATCGATTTATTTAAAGCAAACATAAATAACGCGCGCTCGTTGCGTCGGTCGCGCGCTATCTTTCTACAATCTCAATCTCTATCGCGTACTCCTTCGCATCGCCTCTAGTCTGATAATATTCCCAAATAAAGCCCCTGTAGTTATCCATCGCGCCATTTTTGCTTTTGGGGAAATATTTCTTAGCTATTGCATCACGTATATTTTTGAAAGCTATTGTATTGTTGTCACTATCCCATGAGCGTGGAGCAATCCTTGTAAGCCTTACAACTACAGGTAAAGGCGGTAATTCCTTCAAGAAGCTATTGACGATTAGATATTCTTGCCTCACCCTTTTCATACGTGCTTGCCAATGCTCATAAGCATTTGCGATCGGAAATAATTTGTATGGGATTTTTACTTTCATATCTTCCTTTTCAATTTCGCATTTTAAGGCATTAAATTTCAAATGAAATACCTGGCTAATATGTTTGCTTGTCTTTTCTTTTTTAATGGATCTATGAACCTTTAAACCGCAAAATTTTCGATTCTTGATTGCCATTTACTAATTCGTTTAGTTTTTTTACGAATTCTTTGTGATCTATTGAAAAATGAATTTTATTTTGCGCTAAACTATCACCTACACATAAGTCGTTTGAAACGATGTTTTTGCATAAAGATTGATTGTACATTTTAAAATCATCGAAATAATCGCGATTTGTTTTTGTATTGTCTTTCTTAGAGCCTTTTTGAAATGAGTTTAGAATTTGTTCATCTTTTATTACTGCTGTTAAAGCCCACGCTTTGAAACAATAATCGAAGTTTTTTCGCTTAGTTTCTTCTGTATTCTCGAGCCAGGTTTTTATTTTTGTATAGCACTTGTCGAATATGTCTTTGCCATGCTGCTTGATGTAAACTTCTTTTTCTTGATCCGTCAATCTTAAGCAACTTTCAATACTTTTTTCTTTATTTGAAAAGCTCGACGCAGTCGCTTTTATATATATATTTTCTTTTTCTTTTTTATTTTGTTTAGTTTCTTTTGTATGTGTAATTTCTCCACTAGGGGTTAGTGTAATTTCTCCACTAGGGGTTAGTGTAATTTCTCCACTAGGTCCACTAGGGGTTAGTGGAATTTCTCCACTAGGGGGTATGGCAATTTCTGCCAGAGGTAGGGCAATTTCTGCTACTCTATTTAATATTTTATCTATATTAATTTGTATTAAGTTGGTTTGTATTGTCTTTTCTTTAATTGATCGCTTTATAAAAATAAATTGCTGTTCTTCAAGAGATTTTAGACAACCAATACAAGTTTTTTTTGATATTCCACTCATCTCTACTAGCTGCAAAAGAGAAATTTGTTCTTCTAGCTTTTGAAAACCGAGAGTTTTTTCAAATATGCAGATCATTAGTACAAATTCAGACGGAGACAATTTGTTACGATAATTTTTTAGAAAATGTCTTGGTATTGCTAAAAAACCATCGCTATATATTTCGTTAAAACTAAAACTTTTTTTACTCATCTTTCACACCAAACAATTTTTCAGTATTTAGTACATACTTATTTGTTTGATGTTCATTGTTTGAAACAACGTGTTTTATTCGAAAAATATATTGCTTTTGCAAGAGTTTTTCTAAATTTGTGAAAATAGTATTTTTTGTTAGTACTGCATATTTAGACATTTCATTAAGTGATATTTGAACGATGAATTTAGCATTTAAAGATTCATATTTCGCATGTCTTAATAGACAAATTATAATGACAAATTCTGTAGGAGATATTTCAGTTGAAAAATTGTCTAAAAAATAATTTGGAACAGCTGTAAAGTCATTTTCATTTAATTCAGCTAAAACAAGATTTTCTTTACTCATAAATACCTTTACGTATTTACAAACTTATTTACTATTGCAATAAAACACCTTTTGTTATTATCTTAATAGCCCCCTTTAAGTTTGTATCTTGGTTATTGGGGACCCCACATTTAATGGCTTAAATCTAAATGTGGGATTCAATGCGCTTCGCGCACCTCATATCGTCAAATATGAGACACAAAAAGCCTTGAGAGTTACGAGCTCTCAGGGTTTTTCTTTTTTAAAACGCAATTATTCTGTATCTTGTAAATTATTATGTATTTGTAGGCAAGGTATTTATGAGCGAATGCCCAAAAAAACCCCCCACGTCTTGGCGTGAGGTTATTAATGAGCTTGTGACAAATTTTAAGATGGATAGCGTAACGAGAATGATAATTATTTCGTGGATGATTTTAATCGCTATTTTTATTTGCGTTAAATTTTCTAGACTTTAGACCCCCCTCAACTAAATCCTTCAAAGTAACTTCGCCGTTTGTTGCTTCTACAATATTGTAAGCGGTAATTAAAGCTAGCGGTATATCACCATTACGCCACCTCCAAATTACCTTTAAATTTGAATCAACAGCTTTACATAGTTCATTAAATGTTACATTATACTTCGCCATATACTCTTCAAGAGACATAATCTTTTTCCTTTTTTTAATTGCAATTTTATATGCTTATAAGCTATAACATAACTTTAGTAAAAAGTAAACAAAGAAAAAGGTATAAAAATGTTTATAAGTGAAAAATTCGACGTTATAGACGAAGCTATAAGACAAGTACAAATTGAAGTTGAAAGAGCAATCTTTGATAAAAGAAATCCACATCATAAAAATCAATATGCAAGCTTGGAAAGCATCATAACGGCTCTAAAAGGCCCTGCAAACAAACATGGAATGTCTATCATTCAACATCCTGAGCTTTGCGAGGGCTCACCTACTCTTATTACTCGTATAGCTCACAAAAGCGGGCAATATATGATATTTAAACATCCCCTCTATGTGCCACTTCCAGACATGCAAAAGCTAGGCGCTGCTATAACGTACGCTCGTAGATATGCTTTGATTAGCATTTTCTGTATAATCACAGGCGATGAAGTAGAGATACAAGACGATGACGACGACGGAAACTTATGTAGCGAACAAGTGCAAAAAGAAATTGCTCAACGAAAAGCTAAAGAAGAAGCAAAACTAGCTCCTGCTGTTGCTGCTAATAAAAGCATGCAAGAAGCATCAACAAGCAAAATAAATGCAGCACAGAAAAACAATATCTTGCATTTAGTGGCAAGCAAAAATAGCGATATACACGCTATTCTAAAGCACTACAAAGTTGCAAAGATTGAAGATTTATCGCATCAGCAAGCTGCAGAAGCTATAAGACACTTAGAAAAATAACAAGGATCTATTTAAAATGAATTATTTCAACATTATAGGATTTTTGGGAAAAGATCCCGAAGAGCGTTTCACAAGCAATAATCAAAAGCTAACTTCTTTCTCAATAGCTTGCGGAAAAGATGAAAATACATTTTGGGTTAAATGCACGGTATGGGGCGATCATTTAGAGAAAATGCTTTCTTTCATAAAAAAAGGCTCTCTTGTCTATGTAGTAGGCGAACTTAAAAAGCCTCGAACATATCAAGATAAGCAAGGACAAACGCAAGTATCTTTAGAAGTAACTGTCAGGGATATAAGTTTTGTGCCATCTTCTCATAAGAAAGAAGTTTCACAAACTACTCAAGAGGACTTACCGTTTTGAAAATATTACAATTAGAGCAAGGCACAAAAGAATGGCTTGAGAAGAGAAGATGCTGCATTACTAGCACTGATGCAGCGTCAATTATGGGCCTAAACCCATACAAGAGCCGTAAAGATGTCCTCAAGGAAAAGCTTGGACTTGGTCAAGAGCAAGAAGAAAACGAAGCAATGAGGCTTGGGCGTGAGCTTGAGCCTAGAGCAAGAGAAGTATACATGCTCATTGAAAACGTAATTGTTATTCCAGAGGTATGCGTAAACGATGAATACTACTGGGCTATGGCTTCACTCGATGGGATAGCAGAAGGTGGGCAACATATCCTTGAAATTAAGTGCGGTAAATCTGCTTTTGAATTTGCTACAAGAGGGGAAATACCTGCTTATTACAAGTGTCAGATGCAACATGCGCTTTTTGTCACAGGTCTAAAGCTATGTCACTACTTTTGCTTTTGGGAAAACAAATCAATACTTTTAGAAGTTCATAGAGACGAAGAGTTTATTCTAAAGCTTATCGAAGAAGAGAAAAAGTTTTACGATGAAATGCTCTTTACTGATCCTTTAAGTTTAATCATCAATCAAAACGAAGATAAACGCATAGAAGAGGCTATTAAACGCTTCGAGCATCATAAGCAGACTATCGAGTCGCATGAAGCTTTAAAAGAGCTTGCAAGGCAAGAAATCATCGATCTATGCGAGGGTAGAGATACTGAAGCTTTTGGCTATAAGATTACGAAAAGCTATGTGAAAGGGCGCATTAAATATGATGCCATACCCGATATCAGGGGCGTTGATCTAGAGAAATATCGCTCTGAGGGTGTCGAAAGCTGGACGATAAAGAAGATAAAAGAAAAGATATAAACCAAGTGGTTTTGGCCCTTAGGCAGACAGGGGCCTTTTTTAACAATTCCAAGCTTTTAAAGCTTTGTTAATTCTTGAATCAGGGTTTTTAGCTGTTTTTTCGCTTGTAAGCTTAGCTTTCATACCGCCCATTCTTGCGCAAAATGACTTTTTACGGCCTTCATCTTTCTTAGTCTTAGGATTGGGTGCAGGTGGCTTTAGATTCATGCCTTGAGCTTTTGCAGATGCTCTACCTTTAGCCGAAAGGCCTCCTTTGGGATTTTGTCCTTCCTTTCTTTGATAAGCTGGTGTTTTAGCCATATTATTTACTCCTAAATGCTTTCGTCTTTTCTGCTATCTTTTTAGGCTGTTTTACAAATTGCTTGCCCTTGGCATTACCTTGGGCCTTTGCTCTATTCGTAGATGCTTTTTCTTGGCTTGTAAGTGATTCCCAAGCAGCTTTTGGCAAATATCTTTTTTTACCTTTGCTGGGCTTTCCGTCGGATGTTGTCCACTCTTGCTTGCCCCATTCTACGAGCGATCTTTGAGGGTCTTTCACGACTTGTAGCCTCCGCCATTAGCTTTGTATTCTTTTGCAAGAAGCTGTGCCTTTCTACCAGACCATTCCCCTGGATCGCCACCTTTCGTGCCCTTCTTGATCTTCTCGAAAAGCTCTTTGCGCATTGATGGCTTAGTGTAAACTTTAGCTTGATTTACTTTGGACTTGATTTTTTCTTTCATATGCAAATTGAAGGTTGCAGGTAATTGTCTTCAAAATCACCCAATTCTTGCTTAGAATATGCTGAAACGTCGAAAGACTCACCGCAGCATAAATAAATTGGAAGGGGAAAGTCTTCTTTGAATTCATCCTTGAGTGCAAAAAAATAATCTTTCCCATCTTCCATAAAAACCTTAAACTTCTTTTGATTTTGGAGTAAAATCTATGTCTACATATAACTCTTCTTTTAGCATATCTTCAACCATTTCTTCAAGGCAATTATCATCTTGATAATGAGCGCAAGAGGTAAGAAAAATTAACGTGCAAATAGCTATAGGTTTTATTGGCATATGTTTTTCTTTTGTTAATTATGCTTGTATTTCCCAAATCTCTAGCGTTGTAGAAGCTACACCCCCAAACACACGAGCGTTATTAAAACCATTTATATCAACTGGTTTCCCTGGATTAGAAGTTCCTACCCTAATTTTAAATGTTGTTGCTGATGTTGTACCAGCCGTCATTTTATAACTTAAAGTACATGTACCCACCATTCCATTTGCTGGACTTACTGATGAAGGCCCAGCCGATGCTGTTAAGGCATTTGCTGTCGTATCTTGAAATAAAGCTACTGTTGGTAAATAGTTAGTTACACCGTCATAAATGCCATAAAAAATAGTAGAATTAATAACTAATATATTTGAACTTGATTTTGGAGTTATTGAAAGTGTAAAAACTTCCGCCCCTTCGGTGTTTTGCGGTATTGTATCATCATAAGGTAGTTGTGTTGTTATACGCTGTAATGCTGTTTTATTTGTTTGTACGTATTGAACAACTTGCCCTACTGCTGGACCTTGAAACGTTGGCAAAGCCCCAGCGCCATTTGATGTAAGAACTTGCCCTGACGATCCTACCGACGCAACGCTCTGTATAGCCCCAGTGCCAGTTGTTCCTCCACATAATACAGCGTAAGCAGTATTAGAAACTACACCAGTGCCCCCTCCTGCTACAACAGCAGTTCCGTAAGCTGGGTTAGATGCTGCGCCTTGTGAAATTAAAGGTACCCCACTTGTTGCTGATGGTGCTATGTTAGTATAGGCTGATCCAGTGCCTACGAGTAAATTATATTGTGCGTTTTGTGCATTAGCTGCGTTATTTGTTGGCATTATATCACTCCAAAATTACCCTGAGGGCCGTTAATTACAACCCAATTATTATTAGCATTCCAACATCCAATTTCAATTACATCGCCTTTTGACGTGCCTAATAATGAACCAGCAACGCCTAAACTAGTGGTTGTATTACCAAAAATGATTTGTTGGTTAGCTAGTTGATTAATTGTAACTATACCATCAACAGAAACTATTTTAAAACTATCACCTATGTTTGCAGCTGCTGGCAATGTAAAAGTTATACCACCTGCACGATTAGCAAAATACGCTTTATTTGTCTCTATAGTTTTTGTTGCTGTTGTTACAACTTGCCACTCATATCCACCACCTGTTGAATTAATCGTAATGGTGTTGCCTGACGCACTAGTATTGCATCCTGTGCCACCAAGCATATTTACAACGTTTGCAACTGGTATTGCAGTTCCTGCATCTGTAACAACTTCACCAA
>Ga0214923_10001485_pt1 | contig 33211 bp, 13 predicted proteins | sample LL1510_MetaG_FD_177993 | JGI IMG/M metagenome (GOLD analysis project Ga0214923, IMG submission 177993) | Freshwater microbial communities from Lake Lanier, Atlanta, Georgia, United States - LL-1510 | ecosystem: Environmental > Aquatic > Freshwater > Lake | place: USA: Georgia | collected...
GGGGTCGATGATGAGGGCGTGACCGGGAGGCACTTCTTGTACGTCGCCTGGCTGTGCACCAAATGCCGTGAAGAGTGGTGGTCGTTCGGAAGCCACGGCCACGACCTCCTCATGAGCATAGAAATAAGCGGGACGAATACCCGCCGGGTCGCGCAGCACAAAAGAGGCGCCATGCCCCAACATGCCTGCCATGGCATAGCCACCGTCCCAATGCCGCGAAGCCTTGGTGAGCACTTTGGCCAAGTCGAGGGTCGACTCAATTTGCGACTGTACCCAGAGCGTATCGTCCGATTCAGCCGCGAATTGGCGCCCCAGTTCCTCGTGCTCCAAGTCTAAAAAATGCCCGATGTTTTCCATGACTGTCACCGTATCGGCCCGCTCCTTGGGGTGCTGCCCGAGCCCCACGAGTCGACCAAACAACTCAGGGGTATTGGTCATGTTGAAGTTGCCCGCCACCACTAAATTCCGCGCACGCCAATTGCTTTGGCGCAGAAAAGGGTGGCAAGTTTCAATGCTGTTTTTGCCATGTGTGCCGTATCGGAGATGACCCAACAGCAATTCGCCGAAATAGGGAAGGCGCGATTTTAACGCCTCTAAATCATGCGGAAGCGCTGGATCCTGCCTCCTTACTTCATCAAGGTTTGCGTAGATTCGGTCGAAAATTTCGCGGATGGGTTGGGCCGAAACGCTGCGTGCCCGGCTGATGTAGCGCTGTCCTGGGCGCATTTTAAGCTTGATGCTGGCAACCCCCGCACCGTCTTGCCCACGGTTGTGCTGCTTCTCCATCAAAAGATAGAGTTTGTTCCAACCATAAAAGGGGTTTCCGTATTTTTCCTGAAAAAATGTCAATGGCTTGCGCAACCGAAGCAGGGCAATGCCGCACTCGTGGTGTAGTCCGTCGCTCATTCCTAAAAACTCTCGGGTTGACCGTTCACGCGGCCAAAGGTACACAATATCCATACAGAAATGGACGTTCTAGTGGGATGAAATCCAAGGTAATACGTGTCGTTTCATGGTTCTGGGGGCGTTCAATGTTGCTCCTTTGTATGATATCATCGTTTCTTTTGGCACAGGCCCTGGCTCAAGTACCGGTCGGACAATGGCGGACACATTTACCATATACCCAGGCAAGCTGTCTGGAGGTCAGTCCGGATGAAATCTGGTGCGGCACCGAGCACGGGTTGTTCCTCTATGACCTCGACGACCAATCGATTCAAATTCGGTCGCGCATCGACGGGATGAACGACCAGCACATTCTGAGTCTGCGTTACAGCGATTTATACCAGACCATGGTCATTGGCTATGCATCCGGCCGAATCGACTTGTTTCGGGGGGGACAATACCGCCTAATCGACGATATCTTCCGAAATAACCAGATTATTGGGCTCAAAAACATCAGTCACATCCATTTGCGGGGGCGGTTTGCCTATCTGAGCTGCAGCTTTGGAATCGTGGAACTCGACCTGGAACGCGAAGAGATCCGAAATACGTTTGTTGTTGGTCCTGGAGGCAGCAAATTGCCGGTGTATGCACTGACCGACAATGGGGATTCGTTTTACGCGGCCACCGACAGCGGGCTACTGGTGGCTTCTCTCGATGAGCCCAATCTGTCCAATTTCAATGCCTGGCAATTTGAACCTGCGCTGCGGGGAAAGGCACTAAAGCATGTAGCGTATTTTGCAGGGAGCGTTGCAACAATACTGGGGGATTCACTGTTGCGCCTCAACAATGGTATTTGGTCGGCCATCAGGCTCGATACAGGTTTCGCCAATACCGGACTAGAAGCGCGCAACGGTCAGCTACAGATCACCAATGTGTTTCGGGTGCATAGTTTGAGCGATGATTGGCAAAGCCGTACGTTCACATTCGCCGACGCAAATATCGTACGCCCTGTGATGGCCATCCGTTCAGGCGCTAATCTATGGATGGCCGATAAAGGCGGGGGATTATTTCGCTTTATTGATGGATTTGGTCAGCGTATATTACCCGAAGGACCGTACAGCGACAATGCCCTGCAGCTTTCGGCCAATAGTTCGGGCGTGTTGGTGGCCACGGGAGGGACGAAAACCACACTCGAGCCCCTCTATAACAGCGACGGCTGCCTGGTTTTTGCTCAGGAAAAATGGTCGAGACTCAGTCGCTACAACATCCCCGGCCTTCCCGATTCGCTCAAATCAAACAACCCCGGCGATTTCCCACTGGTGGATGTGATGCAGGCCATTCACGACCCCCTACAAAGCAACCGAATATTCCTGGCAACCTGGGGCGCCGGATTGATTGAGTTGGTCGACGGACGATTTCAGATGGCCTATAACCCAAAAAACTCATCATTACAATATATCCCCGGTAGTGTTGGAACCAATGGGGTGGGGTCGGTTCGGATTGGGGGGATGGACTTCGATGCGCAGGGCAATTTATGGGTTACCAATTATGGTGTTGGTCGTCCGGTTTCGGTGCGCAGACGCAACGGTACCTGGGAAAGTTTTTCGCTGGGAACGGCCACTGAAGTTCGAGAGATAGAAGTGGATGTATCGGGGAATAAGTGGATCAGAATGCGGTCGGGTGGACTCGTTGTATTGGAGGCCAATGGCCCCCGGTTTGTACCTGTGCTCACAGCTTCTGGGCAGGGCGGTCTCCCCAGCGCAGGAGTGAATGCCATGGCATCGGACCGAAGTGGAACTTTTTGGATCGGCACCAACGAAGGACCTGCGCTTTTCTATAACCCTAATGCCGTGTTCCGCACCACATTCGACGCACAACGCATAAAAATTCAACAAGAACAATTTGTCGGATTCCTGCTGGGCAATGAAGTCATAACGGCTATTGCCGTGGATGGCGCCGATCGCAAATGGTTCGGAACAACCAATGGCCTGTGGTGTTTTTCGCCCGATGCCACCCGCCAAATTCATCATTTTACCACCCAAAACAGTCCGCTCCTGTCCAACGTGGTGCTTTCACTAACCATACATCCCACTACGGGGGAGGTGTTCGTGGGCACCGACCGTGGACTCATCTCCTATCGATCCACTGCCACCGAGGGCGGCGAGGTGCATTCGAATGTACAGGTGTTTCCCAATCCGGTCGAGCCCGGCTTTGAGGGGTATGTGTCGGTACGCGGCCTGCCCACCGACGCCTGGATCAAGATTACCGACCTGAGGGGCGCGCTCCTCTACCAGACCCGTGCCGACGGTGGACAAATCAGCTGGAATCAGCGAACGCTCAAGGGTGACCTGGTGCCGTCGGGGGTGTATTTGGTGTATTCTTCCACAGATCTGGGCGAGGATACATTCGCGTCTAAGGTGGTTGTCGTTCGATAAAAATGCTATAATTTTTTTTCTATGTGAAATGATCACCAAAACCCGCGTATTGGTGCTGCGATGCACTCCTTATGGGGACCATGCTGTGGTAGCACGGCTCTTTACCCGCGAATTGGGGGCCTATTCTTATATGCTCCACGGCATCCGAAGCAAGAAGTCGCGCATCACTCCTGCCATGTTACACCCCATGGCACTTTTGGATGCTGAGGTGTTTCACAAACCTGATTCCGACCTTCAGCGGGTGCATGAGATGCACCCCATGCCAATTGGAAAGGGCGGGTATGGATCATCAACACAACTGCTTGGGGCCGGACTCATTGCAGAAGTGCTTTCACAGGCCATTCACGACCATGATCCACAAACTGAATTGTTCGATTGGTTGGTCGATCGAATGGAAGTCCTCCTGGGCACTGAGAATACCGCAGAGCATGTATTTGCTTTGCTTACCGATTTGTCGGCTTGGCTTGGCTTTTCTGTAGATGCCACCACATATCGGTTCGGGAGTCGGCTGAGTTTTACGGATGGCGTGTTCATCATGCCGGAGGCGACACCACCTGATGCCAAGTCTTCCGACCACATCTGGGCGAAAGATCCAAAGGATGGGGCTGCCAAGAACGTGCAAAATATGTCAAATCAACAAGCTGGAACTGCATGGGCAACAGGAACTACCCCGCATACCCATTCAAGCCGGCATGTGGAGCGCGCGGGTGAGGACCACAAGCGAGATTTTGCAGATGCCCAAAGCAGCTTCGAAATGGCATATTATCTGTCAAACAGTTGCTGGCCAGATCGTTATAAATGCACTGAAGCGTACCTTCAGGCTGTATACGGACTATACGCACGCCATTTGCCTTCTTTTCGCATCCCCAGAAGCCACCCCATGTTTTGTGGTCTGGTATTAAGGAATTGATCTACAGATGTGGGAAAGTGAGTTGACGCAAAATGGTGTGTCCCATGGGTACCAACCGTTTAGGCGCGTCAACATCTGTTCCTTTTCGCCTTAACCGTACGGTGAGTCCATCCGCCCCGAGCGTTGGCTGGTCGCCTGTATACCACCAAGGCGCCGAATCCGTTTCGGAAATGGGCTCTACGGGCTCATACATCCGATCAAAGCAGCCTCCGGGATACTCTTTCCCCAGTATTTCACGCCCTTCAATCGGGAGGGCATACAGAAGCGCTCCGTATTGGAAGTATGCATCACCCTTTTGATCAGCGAGAACCTTGGGCATTGCTTTGAATCGGATGACTATTTCCTCCTGTCCCGTCCAATTCTTGTGAAATATCATAAAACCATCCCTTTTGGTGTAGGTTGATGGAGATTCAACTTCAGTGGCCCATTCCGGAATCCGTACGCGAATGCCAAAAGAAACCGGACGATTGGTCGTCACTGTGAGCCGCAGAAGGGTGGGGTCGAACGGGTATTCGGTTTCGTTTCGAATGTGCACCGGGATTCCATGCATGTCTGTTTGCAGTTGAGTGGGCCCCAATAGGTAGGCAGTAAGGGTGTCGCGACCCGTACGCATCCAGGCATTGGCTATGTAGCTGGGGGCGATACGCCCGGCGTTGGGTGCGCAACATACAGCCACATCCTGGTGCACTGCAGAGTATTTATAGCGTGTTTGTTTGCGATTGGGCTCCACAAATCCGTTTCGCGTTCCCAACATAGAGTATGAATTATCGGTCTTCAAATAGGCTAGGGCCGCTTGCTCTGGGTGTCTTGCCCCCTGTGCTGCATTGAAAAAGACATGTTCAAGGGCATCGGCCCAAATCGGGTCGCCCGATTTTTGGAGCAGCAAAGCATAGGAGTCGACCAATTCATGGATCGAACAATACTCGTACCCGGTCTGGGTGGCATCGGGCGTTCGTTCCCCAACCCATTCATCGCCAATCGGACCACCCGATGGGGTAAGCGACGAACGGACGCGGGCACAATAAATCTTGAGTGCTTGGGCGAGCTCGGGTCGATCCGGTCGGGCATAACGGGCCACCACCAAAGGCCGGAGCTGTTCATAAGTGTGCACACCATGCGAGCGGTGTTTGTAATCGCTCTTTAAAATATTGGGCAACTGCGCATCACACTCCGATTGGTGGGTCGACGAATAATCATCGTAGAGAAAGGCCGCATATTCCAGATAGCGTGGGTCGCCTGTGAGCAGGTGCAGGCGATCGAGAACGTCTGTACAAGTGAGTCCGTGCGAAACCCCGGCATTAAATCCATGCCCACTGCTGAAAGGACTCGAGGCATAAAGGGGGTAGTTCAACATGAGATTTTCGACAGACGCGATCATCATCTCCAACACTTTCTGATCTCCTGTGGCTTCATAATGTGCGATTAGCCCACGCCAGAGTGTGGTTTTGGCCCATAACTCGCCATTTTCGCCCTGAAAATTATAGCGGGTTTCAGGTGTATAAATGCCCATGTAACCGTCGGTGTCCTGACTCATTCGCTTTTCTTCTACATAGGCCGTCACCCGTGCCAAAGTGCTTGTATCTTGGAGCAAATGTGCATGGCGAATGATGGCATCCCATGTATTCGACTGCGTTTCGCTATTCCACCATTTGTACTGTTCCTCACCGTCAACGTCGCCCTCTTTGAGGTTGCCCAAATTACGCGATCGACTGTTGCGGTGTAGGCGTTCGCTGTGGTAGATGTCCTCCGAAAACAAATCAGGCGCACGGTCGGGGAGGCGTCCAACAAGTTGATCGAGGTCGCGCTGCATGTGTTCTTCCATCCAGCCAAGTGGACGAACACTACCTAAGTATAGGGGATTGGGGGAGCTTGCAGTAGACTGCGCTTGCAATTGGGTCGACATCAGTACAATGAATGGGAAAAAGATGTAATTCATTCTTAGTTGCTGTTTCATCGGGTATCATGCGAACACAATGATAAGACGAATCCGCGTGCCCTCAAAGTACCGATATTTGTTGGTTGTAACCCCCGAATCCATCGCCGCTTCGTGTACTCCCTCATGCCTTTCAAAGACCAAAGGGCCCATAAATTGATGCATAAGGGAAAATACTGCATTATATTATATATTATTACTGTAATAGAAATAATATTTAATGCCAGTCAGAGTTTTTCACAGCCTGTTCAGTCCACCCAGCCTGTTCAGTCCACCCAGCCTGTTCAGTCCACCCAGCTTGTTCAGTCCACCCAGCCTGTTCAGTCCACCCAGCTTGTTCAGTCCACCCAGCTTGTTCAGTCCACCCAGCCTGTTCATGCACCCTACCCGAAGGCTCCTGATGTTCGCGGTACTGCATTGCCGTTCGTAAAAGCTCGATTAAGTGGACAAATCACAGATGCTGGGGGCAAACCATTGCCCTTCGCTAGTTTGCAACTTTCGCCCGGTTCTGTGGGCACTATGAGCAACGAACAAGGCCGGTTTGAAGTGGAACTCGACACAGGCACATACCGCATTCAGATCCACTTTTTAGGCTATGAACCCAAGATTGCCTCCATTTACATCGGGATGCAGGGCCTGCAAACCCAATTTGTATTGAAGCCCCAGGTCTTCAATCTGCAAGAAGTAAAGGTGAAGGCCGGAGCGGAGGATCCGGCCTACGCACTCATGCGTCGTGCCATTCGTCATGCGCCACTTCACATCCAAGCCCTACAGTCCTACACCGCTCAGAGCTATGTGAAAGGCACATTCCGAATTATTTCGGCGCCATATTTGATGCGCAAGGCGATAGAAAAAGAGAATTTTAAGGTCGGGACGACTTATGTGCTGGAATCCTTAAGCGATCTTCGCTACAAGGCACCTGCAGCGTTCACTGAGCAAGTCCGCTCTTTGCGCTCAAGCCTGCCTCCCGGAACCGAAAACCAAATTAGATACACCCAATTCAATTTATATAGGCCTCGAAATGGGGAAATCATATCGCCTTTGGCACCCAATTCATTCACGCACTACCGATTCCGTTACCGGGGCGAGAGTCGTCAAGGTGAACAAGTCATACACCGAATCGAAGTAGAGCCCCGGTCGAAATTGCCCTTCCACTTCAAAGGCGATCTTTACCTACGAGAGCCCAACATGGGAATCTACGCAACCAATTTGAGCTTTACCGACGACAATGGCATCAGCTATTCGGTCAACCAACAATACCAGCCTGTGCAGGGTTGGTGGATGCCATCAACCCAGGAAATCAAATTAAAGGCCACATTTTTGGGGGTAACAGGCGACATGCGATATGTGACATCGCTGCGCCAATACCGCCTGCAGGTAGATACCTTGGTTTTTCAGCGAATAACGGGTGACGGCAAGCGCATTGAGGATAAAAAACGGGATGAATCGGTAGGGGGGAAGGCCAACCGCCAAACCCAAAGAGCGGTGAGAAAAATCATACAACAACTCAATGATACAGCGAATTCAGGTTCGGTAGATTCGGAGGAAGAGGGCATAACGGGGCGCGACTACACCTACAAAATAGACAGTAATGCGTCGAGGAGTCCAGATTCATTGTGGGCGCAAATGAGGTTGTTGCCTCTTGAAGTTGAAGAGGTTACGGCCTACAAAATGGCGGATTCGCTCTACGAAATACAATATGACAAATGGCAACGAGATAGCCTCAAAGAGTTGCCTCGATTTCGGTGGCATCAAGTGTTTACGGGACACGAATATCGGCTGGGTAAGCGAACAGAAGATGGGCTATACCCCCAGCAATGGGAATTGCGCGGCTTACTGAGTGGACTTTTCAGAGGCGATATATTCAATACGGTTGAGGGGTGGGTTCTGAAATCATCTATATCCTACAGCGATAATCGTGTTCGCGATAACGAACACACAACAAGAGCCGATTTGCGGTATTCGTTCGGACGCGACCGATTGCTGCTTTATGCGGGCCATACCCATAAGTTCGGGGAACACAGCATCATGGTATCGGGCGGACGAAAGGTAACGCAATATAATGCCAATGAACCGGTTTCGCCCTCCACGAACCTCACGAGGACATTGTTAGACGGAAAAAATTTACTCAATCTCTATGACCTAACAGCATTCGAAGCGCGTGTGAGCATTCGCGCACATCCCGATTGGAAGTGGAACATCAGAAGCGCATGGCACCGAAGATCACCCTTAGAGAACCTTAGTCAATTGCCCGCATATATGATTCGAGGTGGTATTGCCCCTAATCACCCCAAGAATAATGAGCGACCGGGGCAAACGAAATTCACCGCACATGATGCCCTTTTGCTCGATTTGGAAGTGTTGTGGATTCCAGGGACACGGCTGTCGCGCTACAACGGCCGAACGCGGTGGGAATCCTCAGGCCTCCCCCAATTTTCATCCGGCATAAGGAGCGGCAAAATCATCGCGGGTTGGCCTTTCGACAGCCTCATCGGCACTAATTTTGGAAGAAGTTTCGCTGAAGTCTATTCAGGCATGCGCTGGTCGCCCAACGTTTCAGGGGGCCGAAGCCTTCAACTTCAATTGGATGGTGGGACATTCCTGATTACACCGGCGCAGCTGATCGATTTCAGACATTTTAATGGACTATTATCACGGATTCAAACCCGGGGTGACAATCGCTTCCGTGATCTAGACATCTATGCACACAGCACGTCAGGCCCATGGGCCACCGGGTTTATGAGGTTCAGTACGGGCAGAATGTTGTTGAATCGAATAGAGGCACTACGCCGGATCGGTTTGGGCGAAGAAGTTTTCGTTTCTGGCCTCATCACTGATCGAATAAGGCACCTCGAGTTGGGCTACAGTTTGCTTACGCCATTTGAAGCGATCGGAATCGATGGATTTATTTCATTTGATAGCCTCAAACGCCGAAACATAGGATACAGGATACTCATTGGGTTCTAAAATGCATAAAAAAAAGCCACTACATACGCAGCAGCTTTCAAAACGGATGTGGGCCCTGTTGGGTTCGAACCAACGACCACCTGATTATGAGTCAGACGCTCTAACCGACTGAGCTAAGGGCCCATCGAATCGCATCGAGCAATTCGGGATGCAAATATAGCCAAACCAACAAGAAATTTCGTGAATTGAACGTTGAACCCGTGACGGGCTTAGGGGCGGTCACATGAGCAAGAGCAGACTTCTGGGAATGGTATTATTTTGAAAGGTTGATGTTCTGAGTGTCATCAATCAATTCATCGATGGGTTCCAATGCCTCGGGGGTAAAGTCAAATAAGATAGACTGACCAATCTGTTTCAGGTCTACCCTGAAGCGCTGTCTGTTGCCCTCAGCGACCAAAATACCCTCTCGGCCTGCAAACGCACCACGGACAATCCGCACCCGCATACCCAATTGAAAGCTGATCGGCCTTGCCTCTACCTGGTAGCCCTCATCAAAAACCCGCCTTAAAAAATCAATATCGCGATCGGGCACCACCGCCGGTTTGCCGTTGTAGTAGACGAATCGACTCACCCCATAGGTGTTGAGGGTCCGATAAAACTCATTTTCGGTGATGTGAACGAAGATATACGAGTTAAATACAGGTGCATCGACGATTTTCTTGCGGTCACTCCACTGACGTTGACTGCGTTGAAGGGGTAACCAGTTGGGGATTTCCTCCCGCTCCAGGAATACACGTGTTTTCTTTTCAAATCGGGGGCGGGTGCAGACTGCATACCACAGGCGGGGCAATTCAGATGGAGCTTTATAGCCCGGCGGAGGCCAGGGCCGTTTCACCCGAGGAAGCCCCGAGGAGTCTGTTGGTTCCAAATTTTCGGCATGGAGCGAATCATTGGATACCAATCCGACAAGCAGTTGTTCATCGCCCGATGGCAGTTGCTCATCACCTGAAGGCCCCTGTGTTTTATTAGCCGTCTGAGGTTTTGGGGCGTCCTCAGGTGCTGTTAAATCACTTTCGCTCAAATGTTCGTCCATGGGCCTCCTTATAAAGCTCCTCTTCAGGAAGAGAACGAAAATAATCGTAGGTGATCCGTAGTCCATCAGCCCGATCCACCTTAGGCTCCCATTGCAACAGCTTTTTCGCCAGGCTGATGTCGGGCTTTCGCTGTTTGGGATCATCAGCAGGGAGGGGCTTATACACAATTTTTTGTGAAGTTCCCGTAATCCGAATGATTTCTTCGGCAAAATCCCGAATCGTGATTTCCACTGGGTTACCGATGTTCACCGGACCGGCATAATCGCTCTTGAGCAGGCGGAAAATCCCCTCAACCAAGTCATCCACATAACAAAATGAGCGGGTTTGTGATCCATCGCCAAAAACTGTGATGTCTTCACCGCGTAGGGCTTGTCCGATGAACGCCGGAAGAGCCCGGCCATCGTTGAGGCGCATGCGAGAACCATAGGTATTGAAGATCCGAACAATTCGTGTTTCCAAGCCATGATAGGTGTGATAGGCCATGGTAATGGCCTCCTGAAAGCGCTTAGCCTCGTCATAGACGCCGCGCGGACCAACAGGGTTCACGTTCCCCCAATAAGATTCTGTCTGGGGATGCACTAAGGGGTCGCCATAAATTTCCGATGTAGATGCCACCAAAATACGCGCCTTCTTCTCACGAGCCAGTCCAAGTAGGTTGTGGGTGCCCAATGAGCCCACTTTCAGGGTTTGAATGGGGATTTTCAGGTAGTCGATCGGACTAGCAGGAGAGGCGAAATGAAGGATTTCATCGATCGGCCCAGCCACATGCACAAACTTGCTCACATCATGGTGGTAGAACTCAAATTCCTCCAGTTTCATGAGGTGGGCAATGTTGCGTAAGTCGCCCGTGATCAGGTTATCCATCCCCACAACCCTATACCCCTCACGAATAAATCGATCCGAAAGATGAGAGCCCAAAAAACCTGCGGCCCCAGTGATCAACACTCTTGGCATATATCTCTGTTTATTGTTGCGCAAATATAGCTCAATTAAACCCCCTTCTACGCAAATTCCACGCAATTTCTATGCAATATCAATTCATATCAGAGATACATAGAGAATGTGATTTGAATCGACTTCATCTACATACCAATATATTCAACATCGGTTTTACTGCCGAAAAAGGCACGAACCCGATCCTCTTCGGTATGGGTGAGAAATACTTGCCGATCGGGCTCAACCGAAACCCGTTCGAGCAGGGCCGACACCCGCTGTTCGTCGAGTTTTTCAAAAATATCGTCGAGCAGGAGTATGGGTTGGGTGCCGGTAGCCTTTCGAATGAGCTCAGATTGTGCCAGTTTAAGGCTAATGACATATGTTTTTTGTTGGCCTTGCGATGCATGGGGTTTTAAGGGATGGCCTTCTAAGAGAAACAAAAGGTCGTCGCGGTGGATGCCCCACAGACAGCGACCGCTGTTTTTTTCTTGCTTAAGCCATTGTTCTGAATTTGGTAGATCTATCGAATCAGCCGAAACGATCGATACAGACTTTCCTGGTGCAGCCCCATGTTCTTCTGTTCCATACGAAATAGAGCCAACAGAGTAGGAATTCTCTTGAACCGCAGCGCTACCTTCTCCAGGGGCATCAGGTCCGGTCTCCAATACAAACGGACAACCGGATTTGTATTCGAGCGATGGCACTTCACGGCCCCCCGAAATATGCTGGTAATGGTTAACAAGCAAAGCGGCCATATCCCCAACCCACTTTTTGCGACGTTGGGAAATGCTAAAATTCAAGGGATTCATTTGTTCGGTCAGCACCCGCAACAGATGCTCGTCGCCCTTTCCCGTAGCTTGCCACTCACGCAAAACCACTTGTTTTTGGCGCAACAAACGGTTGAAGCGGCTCAAATCTACTAGATAATTGGGGTCCTCTTGTGAAAGCGTGAGGTCCATGAGTCTACGCCTTTGCTCGCCACCTTCGTGGATCAGGTTCAGGTCGACTGGGGCAATCATCACGGTCGGAAAGCGGCCAACATGGTCGGATAGTCGGTCATACACTTTTCCGTCGCATCGAAACCCCTTCTCGCCGGGTCGCCAAGCGCCATGAACCTTAAATTTTTGTCCTGACCGGTCAAACTGTCCTTCTACCGACAAATACGGCGCCCCGAACCGCAACAAACGCTCATCTTGTGCGTGAAAATAACTTCGGGCCAAGCATAAATAGTGAATTGCGTCGATGAGATTCGTTTTGCCCTTTCCATTCGCACCCGTAATGGCCGTGAGATTTGCCCCAAACACGTAAGAGGCATGTTCGGTCAACCTGAAGTTGGCGAGCGTTAACTGTTGCAATTTCATGCCACTCAAGGGGTTCTCATTCGTTTAAATCGAAAAGCCATGTATATTTGCGCCCTGTTTCACCTTTTATCATTGTTGCCAGCATGCCGCGGACAAAAATATCGAAAGAAACCTACCTGCGTTGGTACGAACAAATGCAATTGATTCGTCGCTTCGAGGAGAAGTGCGCTCAATTATATGGACAGCAGAAAATCAAGGGCTTTTGTCATTTGTATATCGGGCAAGAAGCAGTAGTGGCTGGCACCTATTCAGTCATCCGCAGCGATGACTCCGTAATCACGGCTTACCGCGACCATGGTCACGCTTTGGCCTGTGGCCTATCACCTGGGTCGGTAATGGCAGAGTTGTATGGTAAAGTCACGGGATGCTCCAAAGGAAAAGGCGGCTCGATGCATATGTTTAGCCGGCAATTCAAAAATTTCGGTGGTCATGGCATTGTAGGAGGACAAATCCCACTGGGTGCGGGTATTGCATTTGCTGAACAGTATAAAGGAACCGATGCCGTGAATATATGCTACATGGGCGATGGTGCTGTTCGCCAGGGCGCACTCCATGAAACTTTCAATATGGCCATGTTGTGGAAGCTGCCCGTCGTCTTCGTGGTTGAGAATAACTACTACGCCATGGGCACCTCTCTCGAGCGGACCACTAACTTGTTGGATATCTACAAAATGGGCAGCGCCTATGATATGCCCTCCAAATGGGTCGATGGTATGAGTTGTGAAGCGGTGCACGAGGCCATGCAGGAAGCGGTGGACCGTGCCCGCAGAGGCGATGGACCAAGCTTTTTGGAAATCCGAACCTATCGCTATCGGGGGCACTCCATGAGTGATCCCGCCAAATACAGAACCAAGGAAGAAGTGGAAGATTATAGGAGTCGCGATCCCATTGCAGAGGTGCGCGCCACCATACTATCCAAGAAATATGCGAAGGAGGCAGATCTGGACGCCATCGATTCTGCGATCGAGACAACAGTAGCCGAAGCAGTTGAATTCGCTGAGCAATCACCCTGGCCCGAGGTCCACGAACTTTTCACGGATGTCTACCAACAAAGCGACTATCCGTTTATTACCCATTGAGATATTTGAAGAATCCCTCCTATCACTCTAAAATCACGAAACAAAACAATATGTCAAATCCAAATAAAGACAGCGGCAATCCACTCGATTTCGGATTGGAAAACCTAGATGTACAAGAAACACTGGGTAAAACCACCGACTTTTTTCAGGCCAATAAGAGCAGAATTATCCTTTCGGGTATTATTCTTTTGGTGTTGGCCGGCACATCCTATGGAGTATTTGGTGTATTTCTCCCGAATCGACAGGAGGAAGCCCAGAACATGATGTATATGGCCGAGCGGTATTTTGAAAATGACTCCCTCACTTTGGCCATCAATGGCGATGGAAATTTCCCTGGATTTTTAGAGATAGAATCAGACTATTCATGGACAGATGCCGGGCGATTGGCGCGCTATTATTTAGGGGTGTCCTATTTAAGACAGGGCGAATACGACGAGGCTATTCGTTGGCTTGAGAAGTTTTCTTCCGATGATGTACTGCTGGCGAGTGTTGCTAAGGGAGCCACGGCCGATGCATACTTGGAGAAGGGTGATAAGGAGAAGGCGGCAGAACTTTATTTGAAGGCGGCGGGTGATTACCAGAACGAGTTCACGTCCCCCATTTATCTCTCGCGGGCTGCTGAGTTGACGGAGAGTTTGGGTAACCTCAAGAAAGCACTGGAACTCTACGAACGACTACAGAAAGAGTATCCATTGAGTCCTGAAGGTTCGGGAGTGGAGAAATACATAGCCCGTCTAAAGGCGCGCGGGGTATAATGTCGGGAAGCTCAGCTGTTGGGGGTAGGGAATCACTTGGCTTTACTGAACAGCAACGATTGACACTCAAACTTGGATTGGTTAAGGCGGAGTGGAACAGTCAAATTACCGATGAGCTCGCAGTTGGTGCGCGCCGTGTTGGGCTGGCGCATGGTTTCAAAAGCGATCATCTTATCGAAATGAACGTGCCGGGAAGTTTCGAATTGCCTTTGGGTGCACGTTGGCTTTTAGATGATCATCATGTTGATGCTGTTGTGGCGTTGGGGTGTTTAATTAAAGGTGAAACCCCGCATTTTGAGTATATTAGTCAGGCCGTTTCAACAGGATTAATGCAGCTCGGCCTATCGACGGGCGTTCCCGTAGCATTTGGCGTGCTCACCGTACTCAATGAAGCGCAGGCACTCGACCGGGTTGGAGGAGCCCAGGGACATAAGGGCGAGGAGGCCACGGAAACAGTTTTGAGGATGTTGGCTATTCAAAGCGTTCAAAAATAAAAATCTGAGCTTAGTTTCGGTTTTCTCAAATTGAATAAATTTTTTAGTGTTTAGGCTCAAGAATGAATTTATGTGTATATTTGCACCCAAATGAAAATGGCAATTTGGATAATTCTATGTTCTTTCTAAAGATCCCTTTCTTGATCAATTCCCTTGTCCTCTGTTAAACCAAATTATATCTAATGAAAATGAAATCAACACTTTCAAATCTGATTTTGTCCTTTCTGTTGATTCTGCTCGGGCAATTCTACTTTTTGAGTAGCGCTCTGGCGCAGTCCAACACAACGTACGAAACAGCTTCGTATTTGTGTAACACCAATTTGCCTTACACATTACACACGCCACCTTCAAACGTTCCGGCTCAGGTTGGTCCTGATTACGGTTGCAACCCCGGTGCGGTGAATGCCAATTGGTTTCGTTTCCAGGTGGCATCGGGTAGTCGATTGCATTGGCAGCTCTTGCCGGTCAACAATTCAAACCTTGATTTTATCCTCTGGGGCCCCTACAACAATCCGAACCCCGGGGCAACAAGCCTGACTTCCGGTAACATTCGGTATTGTACAAACAATCCAATCCTGATCGAGAATCTGGATGTTTCACCTGTAACCCCAGGTGGATATTACATACTCGCTGTATTTAATTCTGATCGAACGCCGGGAAATTTTTCATTTATTCCGCAGGCAGGAAATAATGTAATTTTGGGTTCTTCGATCATATCTGCCCCGGGGAACCCCGGAAGCGTGGTGGAATGCACACCACCTTTTACCATTGCAACTTATCCCGATGCTGCTTCGATTACCGGCCTGACGTTCACGGGCAACGGAATTACCAATTCGTCCACCGGAGTGTTTAGTCCCTCGGTGGCTGGAATAGGAAGTCACACCATCACCATCAGCGGCAGTCCCTATGGATGTGCTCAGAGAATCGGAACCTACACGATTAATGTGACCCCCTGCCCGTATCCCCCTTCGATTAGCAATCCATCGGGACGAAATGTGATTTGCTGGAATTCATTCCTTCCTCCGCTGTTCGCCGTTTCTCCAAGTTATCCATCCGGGATAACCCACGTTTCATGGGTATGGGAATACAAATTGGCCGGCACAACCAATTGGGTTTCTGTGGTGCCAACCCCTAGTCCCGACAATTCACTGGTTAATTTTGTTGTCACAGGCTCATTGGAAATTCGCGTCAGAGACATTTTGAGCAACGGAGTGAGTGTGAGCAGCGCTCCCGTTGCATTTACGGTGTTAAATCCAATCCAGGTACCGGTAGTTAGCCTGGGCTCGGGAACAACCAATTCCACTTTATGCAATGGCGCTGCACTGAATCTTACGGCAACGGCTGCCAATGGCGGCGGAAATTCTTTCCAGTATGAATGGCAAAGGAGGTTGGTTCCCACGGGTAGCTGGGTAACTATTACAAGCGGAGGGCCCAACACGAACCTCAATTTACCTTCAGTAACACAATCGGCCGAATATAGAATTATTGCAACAGACATCAGCATTCGGAATTGTGGTTCCGTTCTAAGTGATCCCATATTAATTACCGTTCAGGCTGTTGTTAACCAAGGTTCCATTGGTACCGTTGTGCTCCCAAGTGAGCTGGAGGCTTGTATGGACAACTCCGTTACCATCAATTCAATCAACCCGGCCACCGGATCCGGTACTATTGCCTATCAATGGTATGTATCGACCGATAATCTAAATTGGAATGCGGTTGGAGGCAACACACCATCTTACACGGCACCTGCCTTGGGCGTACCCGGAAGGAGGTTTTACCGTCGTCAGGCTACGTCCACACAGAATGGTGTGGTTTGTCCGTCAACTCCGGAATATTCCAACGTAGTTTCCGTAACTTGGATAGATGATTTTCCATTTGTGTCTGCTGCACGTCTGCATGAGTTTGATGGTCCATTTTCCCACAACTGGCAGGTTTCTTCGGGCGGAAGCACCATTTCCGGTCAGACCTCTAACGGGATAACGATAACAACTCCTTCAGCAACGAATACAAATCCAACCGTTTCGGCATTCTACCGGTTGTCCTCCAATGTGGTTCCTTTCGATGGTATCGTTTCATTCAATGCTGAAATAGAATACTTCAATCCGACCTACACTACAAGTTGTACAGGAAGCTGGTCAAATACGCCCAATTCTTCCATTTCAAATTTGCAGAAGTCTTTCGAGGTTTCTGGAATTCCCAGTGATTTGGGTTCGGGTGGTGTTTTTTCATTCCGGGTTCGTCAAGGTGAATCAATCGGATTTACGATTGGGTTAACCGGTTCCGATGTGGCATCAGGTGTAGCTGTTTGTTTTAATCAGAGAATACGATTAAATATCACCAATTTCGCATACCACCGCAGAAGTGCGAACGGATCGGCTGATGTTTGTGCCAATTTGCCCCACACGATTCCCTCAGCTGCGGTAGCCTCAATACCGGCAGCAACATTTTCGTGGAGTGTCATTACAGGTACAGGCTCCTTGAATAACAATCTGCTCATTAATCCAACCTACACCCCTGGTGCCGGTGACGCCGGAACTACAGTTGTACTCCGAATTACCGCAACCCGGACAACGGGACTCTGCGCTGGAAGAACGGCAACTGCCGATTATTCCATCAACTACCGTCCGGTTTTTGTGGCGGCCGCTGTTAATCCCGGTCAAGATCGAATTGTATGCTACAATGGTGTGGGAGGTCAATTTACTGCAACCCCGGCTACCGGTGGCTCTGGTCCGTATGCATACCAATGGCAATCGAGCACTGATGGTGGCTCTTGGGTTAATGTATCAGGTGCTACAAGTCTTACCTTCAATGCACTGACCCCACTTACAGATAATACTTGCTACCGCATCGTGAGTACCGACATCGGAATACCAGCTTGTGCGTTGTTGATCCCGAGCGCAAGTACGGCTTGTGTGACGGTTCGTCGCCCGCTCACTGCCCCCGACATCAATAATTCTTCGCCTGTACGCGTATGTCCGTCACAAACCGCAACTTTGGTATGTAGCACTTGGGCAACGGGTGGTAATGGTGTTTTCAAATATACATGGGAGGTAGTTAGTGCTGCACAAATACAACCCGGTTCGCCCTCACACAATTGGCCATGGGTTTCGGTGCCCGGGTATATTTTATTGAATCAGCCATCCTCCGGACCGCTCACCTTGACGACACCCCCGATGTATTGTGGGGCCGATTTGTGGTATCGTCTTGTCGCTCAGGATCAGGAGGTGACCGGAAGGTTGGGTTGTGGAACGGCATGGAGTGTACCTGTTTTGGTTCAAGCATACGATGTTACGCCTCCGACAATTACGGCGATTAATGGTACCACATTGTTTGTTGGCGCTAATTGTTCAACTACCGTAACCAATGTTTTATCGCTGGTCAGCTCGTGGAATGACAATTGTCCGGGTGGATTATGGGATTGGAAGATCAATCCAAGTACTTTTGGTTTGGGGTTGAATCAAGTAGCTGTAATCTCTGCTCGTGATACTTGTGGAAATGTGGGAAGCGTTTCAGTTACTTTAAATGTGCGTGACAATACCAATCCTGTCGCTATTGCCAACAATATCACCGTTGATCTAAATGCCGCAGGTACGGTTACCCCTTTTCCCGCGTTGGCTGATGCCGGCTCCACGGATAACTGTTCGATTGCATCACGCCAATTGTTTCCTTCCACTTTTAATTGTTCGAATATCGGTCCAAACAATGTGGTGTTTCGTGTGACAGATGGCTCTGGAAACACGAATCAAACCAACATCATTGTTACCGTTCGGGATGTGACCCCTCCGGTTGTTAGTGGTTGTCCATCAAATGTCACTTTAATTGGTTACAACAACGGCGCGGGTTCATCTTGTGTATCCGGCTATTCGTGGACCCCACCCACATTTACCGACAATTGTGATAACAACATTAGTGTAGTTGCTTCTCATACACCTTGTCACATCTTTGCTCAAGGCAACACCACGGTGACATACACCGCTACAGATGACTACGGGAACTCGACTACATGTAGTTTTGTGGTAACCGTTTTGCCTGCCACGGGTGGATGTGCGCCAAGTAACCCGGACGCGAATCCCTTGATTGAAATTACCAATGTACAAGGTAATTGTATTGGAGGAACGCTCACCGCTGATATTCGAATCTCCCGTTATTCGGGTTCGCTCGGCGCGATTTCAATGTTTCTCGATTATAACTCGGCTGTGTTAGGCAATCCTGTTCTCACATTTACGAATCCGGTGTTGTCATCCACTGGTGCCACCACTTCAAACAACCCCGGAGCGGGCGATTACCGCATTGGCTGGAACTGGAGCGGAACCGGGAACGCATTCATTTGCGACAATGCGGTTTTGTTCACCGTTCGCTATGACATCCTGTCCGGCGGTAATTCAACATTGATTTTTGACCAGGCGTTAAGCGTAAATTGTGAAATCGCAAATCAAACATATTCGGTGATTCCCAATGTCATTTTTAGAGGTTTAACAAATCCAGTATCAACTATACCTTGTAACGGGTTTTCCGGAACCTTGACCTATGATAATTCCGCATCTTCTCCGATTCCAAATACACAAATTGAACTGTTAAATGGTTCAGGTGTAGTTGTTTCTACGGGCACGACATTATCCAATGGTTCATACCATTTACCTGGCGGGTTACTAACGATAGGTCAAACGTATAACGTTCGTTACACGAACCCCAATGAATGGAGAAATGCAGTAAACGCAACAGACGCGCTTGGAATTCAAAGGCACTTCGTCGGTTTGGGTCTGCCGTTAAGTGGCCTGCCTTTAGCAGCTGCTGATGTGAACAGTTCAGGTACGGTGACTACTGCAGATGCTGCTTTGGTTAGGGCAAGATATACAGGTCAGATCAGTAGTTTTACGCCCAATGTGGATTGGGTGTATAGTGTGAATACACTCACGTATTCGGGTGGATTGTCGACTGTCAATATTAAAACGCTGAATACTGGCGATGTCAATCGTTCCCGTCCTGCAGTTCCCCGATTCGGTTTCGCCGATGTGCCAACAAAGGGGATGATGAATCTAGAAGGTGAGTTGTACAGAGCAGATTTAATCTCTATGGAAAGCAGGGATGTGTCGGCATTGTCATTGGAGTTGAAAGTACCTGCTGGTTCTGTTGTTGCAGTGGTTGAGGCGTTTGATGGAGAGGAGGAAATTGTATGGAACCAGACGGGTGATGTTCTTTTTGTGGCCTGGAATAATTTGAATCCACGTATTTTAAAGGATGGAGATGTGTTCCTGAGTATTTTCTTCAGTTCGATAACGGATGGTGGTCTGCAGCGTTCTATTACCACAGAGTTTGCCGGACCTTGGGCTGATGTGTATGGTGATTTCCAATTTGCTGCACCACAATTGCGTAAGTCACTACAAAGCGCAGGGGTCATCGGTCTTTATCCAAACCCAACTACCGGTGAGGTTCAATTCACCGACGTTGTTGAACGGGTCACGGTGGTTGATATTCATGGAAGGGTGGTTATGGAAGAAAATGATTCGGCCATCAAAGGTCTGAGTTTGGCAATGCTTCCTAAGGGTATCTATATTGTAGAGCTTACAAGGAATGGTGTATTGAGTCAGCACAAAGTTGTGTTGAAAGACTAATTGTGGCTTTGATTTTAGGGAGGGCAGTTGATCTGTCCTCCCTTTTTTTGTATATGTGCTTTAAAATGTACATCGGAATGATTTAATTGAGGTTATCCACACTTATCAACATTTTGCGTTTATAATTTTTGTATTTCACTATTTTCTTTTTTCGTTTTTGTATTACCTTTGCGCACAGATTTTCTAATTATTTACTGACACTGTATTCCTTGCATCGATCTTGAATTTGTTAAAATAACACGTTAATGAAAAAGTTTCTAAGTTTATTGTTTTCGTTACTTTGGTTTGCTTCCTCATCAGTAGTGGCCATTCCTCCTGGTGTAACCTATGAAACGGCTTCCTATTTGTGCAGCCTAAATCCGGTTACTTCATGGGATTTGACACCGGGTACGGTTTCAACGTTGGCGCAATCTGGTCCAGATTACCAGTGTCTAAGTGGTAATTCCCTGAACCGGCCGCATTGGTTTCGATTTTATGTGTCCTCCGGTGGTAACATAGATTTAAGGGTTCAGGCCAATCTAAACACGGATTTAGATCATGTGGTATGGGGTCCTTTTCAAGATGCATTTGTTCCTATAGGTTCTTTGGGTACCCCGATTGCCTGTAGCAACAGCATCATTCTAACTGACAATATTGTAATACCCGGACAGCCGGCCGGAGGATACTATATTATCATGGTTGCCAATAAACAAGGTCTATTGGGAGCAAATAATACCTTTTCTTTTATTCCAAATCCTGGGCACACCGCGGTCTTTGGTTCTGCATTGTCTGTAACGGTGCCTCCTACCCAACGTTCTTTACGAACATGCGACAACCCTGTGCAAATTACCTTAAATCCCACGAGTGGTGTTTCGGATTTGATATTTTCGGGTAATGGGGTGAATGCTTCCGGTTCATTTAATCCGGCAGATGCCGGTGTTGGTAGTCACACGATTTCTGTATCAGGAAGGCCTTTTGGATGTTCCCAAGTTGTGACAGCCTCTGTAGTGTTTACCGTTAGTTCCAGTCCGTCAACCACCACTATTTTTACCTCTCCTTCCAATGGGATTTCCAGTACAGTACCTTCTGTGACGCTTACGGCTACGGCCAACCCGCCTGGATTGTATTCTTATTCCTGGGCCGTTCCTTCAACTGCATCGAATCCCGGTAATGTTGCTTCGTTTGGTACATCATTTCCTGGTTTATACACCGTCACTTCAACCCCGGATCCTATAAGCCGTCCTGCGTGCAGTTCGAGTACTGCCTCGGTCTTTATCTATGGTTCGCCCAACATTACACGAACGGGGCCGGATACGATTTGTTGGAATCGGAACCCCGGAATATCGAGAACCAGCTTACCAGTCATTCCCGCCTCTGTCACGGTGTCCGGTTATCAATGGCAAATTAGGAATATTGGCCCCGGAGCGTTTGATCCGTTGCCCGGGGCAACAAATCCGTTGGATATTGGATTCATTACAAGGAGTGGGGTTTTAGAGGCTCGGTTGAAAGTAAGCCTTTCTAATGGAGACTCATTGTTCAGTAATGTTGTTTCATTTGTCGTCCTTCCTCCTCTTGAGCGTTCGAGAATGCAAATTTTACCAGTTGGCAGACCTACTACTATTTGCTACAATGGTTCAGTGACCTTACAAATCACCCCTACCACAGGTGGTGGAGGCATGTTTTTGTATGATTGGGAAAGGAACACGGGCTCAGCATGGACATTATTGTCGCCACGTACCACTTTGCTTCAAAGAACGTTTAATAACTTAACCCAATCTGGTTGGTATAGGGTAAAAGCTACAGATACATCAGCCTTTGCTTGCGGTTCGGTGATCAGTGATAGTATATTCATCACCGTTCAGGGACCAGTGACTGCAGGTACTATTTCGGTCAACAGTGACACGATATGTATTTTTTCCCCGCTTGTTATTTCGAATACGGCAGCGGGCACAGGCACCGGAACCCTGATTTATTTATGGCAGAGTTCTACAGATCAGGTGAATTGGGTCCCCATTCCCAATAGTAACTCGGTTACGCTCAATGTTCCCCCAAGTTCTATTGCGAGAAGGGTTTTTTATCGCCGTACGATTGTTTCTATTCTAAATGGTGTTACTTGCCCGGCTGAAGGTGCGCTATCTTCGAATGAAGTATCTGTCACGTGGATTGATGATTATCCCTATTTATCAGCTCGCTCCTCCAACCGGCTGGAAGGCCCTTTCCAACATCCATGGACTTCGGGAACTGTATCCTCTGCTAATTTATCGGGATTTACCCTGAACGCGCAAGCATCTCACGGCAATAGTGTTTCTTCAGAGTATCGATTGGGTGCGGGTATTGTACCTGCCGATGGTATCGTATCGTTTACTTATAACTCCTCTGTGACCTCAGGAAATAACGATAATATTCGATCACTGTTGCACAATTTTCTTGTTGGTGCTTCAGCAAGTGGTGCGGTTAACCTCGGTGTTAACGGTAATTATCATATTAAGGTTAAAGCTGGCGATGAAATTGCCTTTAGGATTAGTTATTCGAATACAGGTACTGATGTGCCAACAAATACAGTTAATGTTCGGGGGGTTGTCACCAACTTCCGCTACCATGTGAACAACGCAAACGACACAGGCATTATTTGCCCAGGGTCTTCTTATACTGTTAATGATCCTGTTATCGCGTCCAGTAACGTTCCATCTTCATGGAGGTGGGTTATTTTAAGTGGTTCCGGTAGTTTCTCACCTTCCAGCGTTTTGGCGGGTTCTGGTGTGGTGCCCTCCAATCCGACCTATAATTCAGTGGGTGGTGATGCAGGTACCAATGTGGTGCTCCTTTTTGAAGCGACACGAACAGGGGGCGCATGTGATCAGCGCAAAGATTCCGCGTTGGTGGTCATTACGGTTAGACCGACATTGGTTCCGCCGACGGTTGTGGGAGGCCAGGATAGAATCAGGTGCTATTCTACTTCGGCTGGTACCATGGTTGCGACTCCTGCAAGTGGTGGTTCTGGCCCTTATGAATACCTCTGGCAGTATCGTGCTGCTGCAACTGGTTCTTGGGTCAATATAGATGGTTCCAATACCCTTGTGCTGAATCACACTATGCTTCTCACTCAGTCGACGGAGTACAGAATTCTGGTGACAGATTTGGGAATCCCCTCGTGTGGTACGTTGGTTCCTGGAAATGGTATTGTATTGGTGACCGTTTTGGATGCCTTAAATGCCCCCGTTTTCTCACCCAATGTTCCTGAGTACTTGTATCGTTGTCCCGGTACTACCTTATCTTTGTCAGTGCTGGCGGCATCCGGTGGGCACAATGTCTTTGACTACACCTGGCAGTATATTGATTCTGCTGCCGTACCGGCTGGTTCCACCATCAATGATCCAAATATTAACACATGGCCATGGCAGTCAATTGTCGGTTCGATCAGTCTTTCTCCTCCCGGTGGTTTGAGTTATGTCGTTCCTTCACTCCCGTCTGGTACTACACGCTATTATCGTGTAGTCGCTCGTGATAGGACTATTGACACGCCATCTGATCCCAATTGTGGTTCTGCCTGGAGTCGGGCTATGAAGGTGAGTTACCTGGATGTGGTTGCGCCTATTATCCGTCCTGTACGGCAAATTAGAGTTTATTTAGGCAGCAATGGTCAGGCGACCTATGATTGTAGCAATGCCGCGAATTTGGACAGTGCTTCTACGGATAATTGTGGTGAGGCGATAAGGGATTTTAGATTGACTCGGTGCACGACCAATTCCTGTCCGGTGTTTACATGCCCGGCTGGGTTGGATACAGTTTGTTTGTCGGGTAGTGATGCGAGCGGAAATATTGGTACATCGACCATTCAAGTTGTTAAATTGGATACGATTAAACCAGTTGCTATTGCTCAGGATACAATCGAAGTGTTTTTGAATGCGGCTGGTGTAGCGGTTATTTCCAATGCAGCCATTGCCAACAACGGATCCACCGATAATTGTAATGCTTTGACCTATTCGATTTCGCCGACGACCTACCGGTGTTCCGATTTGTTTGGCAGGTTGGCTACCTTCACGGTTACAGATGCCTCAGGTAATAGTTCGAGTGATGTTTTGTGGGTGAAGGTCACTGATCGTATTGCCCCGATTTCGGTGCCAAAGGTCAGGGTGATTGGTTTGTTGGACTCTTTCGGTTTGGTTTCAAACATGACCCCTGCACTGGTTGATAGTCTTTCTTCGGACAATTGCGCTATTGTTGATAGATATATTCTGAATGATACGTTTGGTCTGTACAACAATAACTATAGCTGTGCCGATTTGGACAATATGAGACTGGGCTATTTGGTCGTGGTTGACACAAGTGGAAATAGGGATACTGCAGCATTCGAAATTCTCGTTAAGGATTTCTTTGCACCTGCTGTTTTGTCCTTCCCTGCATCGACCATCTTCATTCGTCCGAATGATGATTGCCAGGTTTTGTTTTACTGGCAGAATGGTTTGACCTACGCTGATAACTGCGGTGGCGCTGTGACACTTTCTCAGCCTGTTGTGTTCCATAATGGTTCTGCCATTGCCGACTCTGTTTTGAATACCCCGATCGTATTGTTGTCGCGCGGAATACACTTCTTTGATTTCACTTTGACCGACATACGTGGAAATTCTAGAAGATATCGGCACACGATAGAGGTTATTGACACCATTCAACCTCGAATATTGAATTGCCCTGTGGGTGCGTCTTTGGTGACCAGTGCATGGGAGTGTGGGGCTCGATATTTTTGGACGGAACCATCTGCTACGGACAATTGTAGTGGTTTGACCATGACAAGTACGCACGCATCCGGTAGCTTATTCCCCGTCGGAAGTACAGTGGTGACCTACAATGTCGTTGACGCCTCCGGTCGTTCCACTTCTTGTTCATTTGTAGTCGTTGTTGTTGATAACACACCTCCTACGGTGTCTCCAAGGAATCAGAATTTGTATTTGAATGCGACTGGAACAGTTACTGTCAATAGTTCTACCTTGGTAAATGCTTCTGATAACTGCGCTCAGTCAATAACGTACAATCCGCCAACCGTTACTTTTAATTGTTCCAACAGGGGGATTAATACCCGATTAATTACGGTATCCGATGGCACTAATCAGGCATCTACCAATGTTTCTGTTTCTGTTTTTGATTCGATTCGTCCTGTCATAGGGGTACGTCAGAACATTGTAGTTACCTTAAATGCTGCGGGTCTTGGCGTATTAACCGTTGCACAGGTTGATTCAAATTCCTCAGATAATTGTGCAGTTGTCGTTAGACGCTTGTCCAACACTTCATTCTCTTGTTTTGATATCGGTATTCAACAAGTTGTTTTCACTGTTGAGGATGCTTCAGGTAATTTCAGGGAACAAGTAGTCAATGTTTTGGTTCAGGATGGCACACCGCCCACAGTATCGACGGTATATTCATCGGCTCCCACTGCTATTGTGACCTATCTTAATACCGCTGGTGAAGTTTCGGTCAATAGTGCTTCATTGATAACGGCTTCTGACAATTGCGGCATCGATTCGATAGTTCCTTCAGTTTTGACCTTTAACTGTTCGAATGTTAATCTTCCTGGTCAATCGAACATCAGACAGGTTCGGGTAAGAGACGTGAACGGATTGAGTACCACGATCAATGTACATGTTTCTGTTCGTGACAGCATCCGTCCAATGGTTACCTCAAATAACCGCACAGTTATTCTCAACAGTTCCGGAAGTACAACCATTAGTGCGGCGAGTCTTGTGACCTTTTCTGACAATTGTTGTATAGGGGCCATTACTGCTGGGGTACCAGCACAGGCCAATGTAACCTTTGGATGCACTAATGTGGGCATAAACACAGTTGCAGTGACGGTCAATGATTGCAATGGAAATAGTTCTGTTGTGAATGTTCAGGTTGTTGTTGCCGACACAACATCGCCTGTGTTGACCATCACCAATCCTTCACCTCGGGTTGTTTACTTGGATGCCCAATGTGGCGCAACTCTTGCTTCTTCTCAGCTTGTTTCTGCAAATGACGCTTGTGCGCCTGTAGTACTGACGCCAGCCAATCATTTTTTCAATGCTGCTAATTGTGGCGATACGGTTTTGGTTACAATTACTGCAAGGGATGTCAATCAGAATTCTTCCAGTATTGTTGTCCCTGTGAGAGTAATTGATACCATTCGTCCTGTGGCAAATTTTGTTCCGCAAAACATTTCGGTTGGACAATGTAATTCGGTTGTGACCTTCGATAATCCAACTGGTTTCGATAATTGTGGATCGGTGGTTGTTACCCAAACTAGCGGCTTGGCAAGTGGCAGTTCTTTCCCCGTGGGCGTCACAACCAATGTGTTTAGGTTAACTGACAATTGTGGTAACTTCCGAGATGTTAGTTTTACGGTCACAGTCAACGCGTTTGTTCTGAATTACAATCCAACAAATTATGTGGTTTGCTCCTTGGATAGTAGCATCACACTATCAACTGTATCAGGAGTGACTTTGGTTGGTTCGGGTGTAGTGGGTAATCTATTTTATCCGACTCGTGCAGCCATTGGAATTAATGTGATATCATGGAGTTATGTGGATGCCTTTGGATGTGATACAAGTGGAACATTCACAGTGGAAGTGTTGGAGAGCCCAGCTCTTCCAGAGATCATTCGTGTGACTTCTACATTATTGAGAGTGTCACAGCCATTCAATGCCTATCAGTGGTATCGATATGGTGGTCTTATTCCTGGAGCAACATCCAGAGATTACAATGTAACACTTTCTGGTGTATACACAGTGCGTGTTATGGGTCCCTCCGGTTGTTATCGGATGAGTAATCCTATTGGGATGGGTGTAGGTGTTGGAATAGAGGAGCTGAATGCAGAGGGTATTAATTTATATCCAAATCCAAATTCGGGTCACTTTACCTTGAGCATCGAAGATTATGATGACAAATCCCGTGATATGGTTGTCTTGGATATGACTGGTCGTCAGGTGTTTCGTGACGAGGTGAAGATGGGTATCCAGCAGTTTAATTTGTCGCACCTCGCACAGGGTCGTTATATTGTGCGGATCATGGGTGATCGTGGTTTATCGATAAAATCTTTAATCATTAACTATTAATATTCCTTCTTGTAAAAGGTCAAAATCGTATATTATGAAAAGTTTCCTTCCCTGTTTGATTCTGATATCCCTTTTGTTTGTATCAGTACTTTCCGTTGGCGCCCAGCCTTTTGAGAAAGGTACTAAGTTTAATCGATTGAGTATCGGATTGACTGGTGTTCATTTCTATGATGTACTTAATCCTGGTCAGCAATTCACCGAAGCTGGTGACCGCGTTTTGGATATGAAAGGCATGAATGGCGATAAAACAAAGTTTGATTTGGGTTTAGGTATGGATTTAACCTATTTCTTAAGCCCGGTTTTAAGTTTTGATGCAAATTATGTTGCTGGTTCTGTTACCGGTGCTGATACAGCACAAACTGAATACTACAAGGCCGATGTCAACATTTTGGGTTTAGGAATGAATGTGGCTCTGAAATCCTCGCGCAGTATTAGTTATCGTTGGGTTCCATTTGCCCGATTTAGCGTTGGACGTACTGCTTATAACTCGACTCGTTCTTTTGTTTCGGATGATGTTGCTAATCCTTTTATAATGAATGAGCCTCAAAAGGGTACTGTAATGAGTTGGGGAGCGGGTTTGGGTATGCGTTATCACCTTTCCAATAATATGCATCTGCTTCTTCAATCGGAATATGTTGCGATGAACACTAATGCACTAGATGGTTACAATCCGGGGCGTGGTCGAGACAATATTCTACTTTCTAAACTCGGTATTCGATACACACTCGGAAAAAACATGCATCGGGATCGAAGTGCTGCTTGGCAAGGTTCTGTATCTCGAGATGAATTCACGTCTTTGCAGCAGAATACGCAGAATTCCGTTAAGCGTGTAGAGAACGCCATCAGTGAGGTGGCTGGTAGGACGGATAAGGTTGAGCAAAAAGTTGAGGAGGTAGGAAAGAACGTCAAGCGGTTAGGTGATGATACGAAGGCACGTCTTGATGCAATGGAGGCGGAGCGTCTCGCGGCTGCCGAAGCGAAGAAGGATGAGGTCCCAGCTGAAGCTATGGTTTATTTCGATTTGGGTAGCGCACGCATTCGAAAGGATCAGGAGGTGACTTTGAGCTCGATTGTAAATACACTTATTTCTAAACCTGAATTGCGAGTTCAACTGACGCCGTTTACGGATCCCAGTGGTTTAGCCCCATTGAATGTCGGTTTGCGTTCGAGACGCGAGAGGGCTGTTATGACCTACCTTGTGAAGAATGGAATAGCGAATTCAAGAATTGTGAGTGGCTCATGGCCGGGTACGCATAGCGGTGATAATGAAAGAGATCGACGGGTAACTTGCATTTACATGAAGTAAGATATTTTGCTTACAGGAAAACACGGTTAAGCCGTGTTTTTTTGTTTTAAATCAATAATTATGACGAAGTTTTTTTCTGTGTTGATGTTTTTTGGGCTACTTTATTGGCGGTCATACGCGCAAGTTCCCATCATAACAGTGGATAGTATTTCAGCCTGTCCGGGTAATACGGCGGTAATCAGTGTTCGACTGACAGGATCCAATCTTCAATCGATTGGCTTTGTTATGGCAGAATCCAGCGGATGGTCCTATGTATCACATTCCGGTGTTTTCTCAGGTGCAACGGTCAATTATACGCCAGGTCGTGGATTGGCTTTTTCATGGTTTAATGGTCCAGGTTCATTTGTTTCGACTGAGCTTGTACGCATAACCCTTCATTCCCGTTATTCGTCGACGTTCAATTTGGATTCTGTTGAGATTTTGGATGTCAATTTTATTACTGTTGCACCAATTATTCGTTCAGGGTTTTTGCATGCGGGGTTCACGGGTTCGGTAATTCAACCGCCAATCCGATTATCGGGAAGGGTGGGCGACACTTTGTTTATTACTGCCGGGGCCGGTGGCACGACAGCATACCAATGGCAGAGGCGGCATCAGGGTATATGGCAAGATCTTCAGGCAAATTCCCAGTATAGGAATGTGAATTCAGACACCATGGGGATTTACGGAATACAATCCAGTATGGCAGGGGAGTATTACAGGTTGAAGCTAACGGCTGGCTCGTGCAGTCAATATACTGACTCAGTTCGCATTGATACTGCAGGGTGTAATGCCTCTTTCTCAACATTGAATGTTAGTATTTGTTCTGATTCCACATTGGTCTTCAATGGTATCGCTAGGAGTCAATCAGGTATATATTTGGATACCTTATTAAATTCGTTATTATGCGATAGTTTCATTACACTTAATTTGACTGTACAGCCGGTGCCTTCTGCAGGTCTTGTGAATGGGTCAACTGTTGTTTGCGTGGGCGGTAATACTACATTAAGTGCTGTGTCAGGCGGCGGAACCTGGAGTAGCAGGAATCCAGGTATTGCTTCCGTCAACCCGACAACAGGTGTTGTTACTGGTTTAACTCCTGGGGTTGCTATTATTGTTTATACACGTTCTGCAAGTGGGGTATGTGCCCGGGCCATTACTGAGACAAGTGTAAATGTGTCGCCCGCATCAAATTCTGGTGTTTTGACGGCACCGGCTTCTGTATGTTTGGGTTCCAATGCGCAATTGACATCAACAGTTGCAGGTGGACTCTGGAGTACGAGTAATGCTCAGGTAGCGACGATCTCGAGTACCGGTCTATTAACAGCGGTTTCTCTGGGAAATGTTGTCATTAGCTATACGGTGACAGGAACCGGGGGTTGTCCAAATGCGATCGCTTCTCAGTCAATCACAATTGTTTCGCCTACAGCAGCGGCAGTTTTAAACGGGTTGAATCAGATGTGTGTTGGGAGCACTCAGACATTATCAGCGAGTGTTCCCGGGGGTATATGGTCCAGTAGCAATCCCACTGTGTGTACTGTGCAACCAACCAGCGGGATTTTAACAGCGGTTGCATTAGGTAATGCATCCATCACCTATACGCTCGGCGGTTCGGGGACGTGCTCAAATGCGGTGTCAAGCATCAATGTTTCGGTCGTGGGTAGTCTTTCGGCCGGAACAATCAGCGGGGCATCGAGTTTGTGTGTATCACGTACGGCACTTTTTACATCCACGGCCGCTGGTGGTGTATGGTCGAGCAGTGATAATACACGTGCGCGTGTGAATGCGGTGTCTGGTTTGGTAACTGCTCTATCCGCGGGAGTCGTCCAGATTCGTTATTCAATTCCGAGTTCGGGTAATTGTTCAGCTTCGGTCGTTGCTTCCCAGCTCAGTGTTTTCTCCGCGCCAGTTGCCACCGTCCAGTACGGAGGTTCGCTAAATTTTTGTGCAGGAGACTCCGTTATATTGACAGGTTCGCTTGTCGCCGGAGCTTTTTACAGGTGGCTTAGGGATAATGATAGCATTCCGGGCGCCAATTCGAGAATTTTTATCGCGAGGCAAACAGGCATTTATCGTTGCCGTGTGTTTTTTCAAAATGGGTGCTCAGATACTTCTGCCCCATTGCAGGTTAACGTGACACCGGTTATTTCGGCGGGATTGACGATGTTACCCTCGCCCGGCGCATGTGTGGGCGATACCGTGTTATTGACTGCGCAACCTTCGGGGGTCGACTATTTGTACCAGTGGTTTCAGAATGGCGTTCCCATTCAAGGGGTGTCATCGGCTACTTTACCTATTGTTCAGCCTGGGGCATATCGTGTACGTATTTCCACAGTCAGTGGTTGTTTTGACACATCTGCTGCTGTTAGTCCGCTTTTTTCAGCCCAGCCTAATGTGAGCATTAGTCCGACAGATACGTTAAGTGTTTGTGAAGGTTCTTTTGTGACCATTAATTCGCAGGCGGATAGTGGTGTGACTTATCAGTGGATTTTGAATGGACTCGATTTATTGGGTCAGAATGGTAATTCTTTGACAGTGTCACAGGCAGGTAGTTATGCCCTTCGGGTTACGAAAAATGGGTGTAGTCGCTCCTCTAATGTGCTGGTTATTCAATCAAAGGTTAGTCCTGTCGCTGGAATTACTGCCAATGGTTCCACAAGTTTTTGTTTGGGCGGGTCTGTTTCTCTACTGGCCAGCCCGGATACGGGAGCGTATTCCTATCGATGGTTGAGAAATGGAATTCCTTATGCTAATCAGATTCAGTCAACCTTTACGGCAAATCAATCGGGTTCCTATCGGGTGATTGTTAGTGCAACCAATGGTTGTGCCGATACTTCGGAATCGGTGGCGGTTACGGTTTATTCTCAACCTACTCCGGATACCCAAACGGTGTACTTGTGTACGGGTAGCATGCTTCCATTTTGTTACAACAACTATAATTACTCAACGATTATCAATTGTACCCTTACTGATCGCAGGGGCTGTGATAGTTTGGTGGTACTGCAATTAATTGTAGCGGATACCATTCGGGTAACCGTTCGCAGAAACATTTGTGCTCCGGACTCATTTCTTTTTGGACCGAACTATCTCAAAGTTTCTGGAAATTATATCCGTCGTTTTGTGGCACAGGGAGGTTGCGACAGCATCGTAACGCTCCAACTTGTAGTGGGCGAGTCGTCGAGTTCTTCCGATACCGTAACCATCTGTTCGCCTGGAAGCTATATGTTCAACGGCTTGATGCTTTCAACGGCAGGTGTATATAGGGATACATTAGAGAATGATTCGGGCTGTGATAGTATCGTTACTCTAGTGTTGAATGTAAACCAACCGTCAACAACGAGTCTTGTCAGTTCCATATGTGAACGTGATTCGTTTTGTTTTGACAATCGTTGTTATGGACAATCCGGGGTGTACAGTGATACACTTTCCGGAGTTAATGGTTGCGACAGTATCGTGAACCTAACCCTTAGTGTTGTGAGTCGTCCCGTTGCTGGCTTCACCTTTGTTGGCGATACAACATTTTGTTCAGGATCTTCCCTTTTGCTAACGGCCAATCCGGGGACGGGAATTAGTTGCAGTTGGATTAGAAATGGAATTGTTGTGGGGCAACCTGGAAATTCGTTTAGTGCCACTCAATCCGGTATTTATCGGGCTGTCTTTACAAACAACACTACCCAATGTCGCGACACCTCGTCTCAATCTGTTGTGGTGGTGGTCAATGCTTTGCCCACAATCTCCCTGGTGGCAGCGGGCGCAACTTTGGTTTGTCCGGGCAACCAGGTTATGTTGTATGCTACATCTTCTGTTACCGGTGGAGTGTACCGATGGTATCGGAATGATACACTCATTCCAAATGCCCTTGGAGTTACCTACCCGGCGATCGCTCCCGGTGACTATCGGGTATCTGTTACAGGAGGTCCGGGCAATTGTACGGGCACTTCGGGCACGGTCAATGTCTCTAATTACCCTGCTCCTTCTATCGACATTCAGGCTCTGGGATTAACCAGTTTTTGCATGGGTGGTTATGTGGATTTAACAGCTTCGGTCTTATCTGGTTTCACATACCAGTGGCTAGTAAATGGCACTACGATTGTTGGCGCAGTGGGTCCTATCTATAGGGCGGTATCTGCAGGCGTTTATTCTCTTCGGGCTACACACATCGCCACCGGCTGTATTGTGAATACTCAGAGTGTTAACGTAAGCGTTTTTGCCAATCCCACGGCTTCGTTAAATTTCACGGGTGTGGTTAATCGCTGTACAGGAGATTCTGTCCTTTTGAGGGTAAGTAGCAGTGGTGGGGAACAGTTCCAGTGGTACGAAGGCAGCCTTTTATTGACTGGACAGACTTTCGATAGTCTATGGGTTACGCAGTCAGGCTTGTATTCGGTAAGGGTGAGCAACGCATTGGGTTGCGCCGTGACCCCCATGGTCCAGGTTATTGTAAGTTCCCTTCCCGCTGTTTCC
>Ga0214923_10001486_pt1 | contig 33207 bp, 25 predicted proteins | sample LL1510_MetaG_FD_177993 | JGI IMG/M metagenome (GOLD analysis project Ga0214923, IMG submission 177993) | Freshwater microbial communities from Lake Lanier, Atlanta, Georgia, United States - LL-1510 | ecosystem: Environmental > Aquatic > Freshwater > Lake | place: USA: Georgia | collected...
ATATTCGGATTGCAGTACATCCTATTTCAGCTCTGCAATCCGAATATTCCTTGTGGAGTCGTGAGCCAGAAGAAGAATTGTTTGAAGTTTGTAAAGAACTTGGAATCACATTCGTTTCCTATAGCCCTTTGGGAAGAGGTTTTTTGACTGGCGCAATTAAAAGTCGGGCAGATTTTGAGGCGGGTGACTTTAGGTTAAATAATCCAAGATTTACAGATGAAGCAATTCAGGCGAATATCAAATTTGTTGAAGTTATTGACCAAATAGCAAATGATAAAGGAGTAACCAAAGCTCAAGTTGCATTAGCATGGATATTAAGTCAGAACGATGAAATTACCGCAATTCCAGGCACTCGAAAGATTCATCGTTTAGAGGAGAATTTAGGCGCCTTTCAAGTAGAATTAACTAAAATTGATTTGGTGGTTATTCAACAATCGATGCCTTTGGAAACCATTGGAAATCGCTATTAATAACACTTGAATTAAATTATTTTAAAACTTCTACGGAGCCATAAAAATAAGACGATTAAACTTTTAACGTTTTGTCAAAACAGTCGCACCAACAGTCTTGCCCATCGGCATGAACGAGACCCATCGGCTTACTCTCTTAAGGAATTATAAATTATTTTCATTAAATCCGGTCTTAAAAACCGGATTTTTTTGTATTTATCTGTAAAATATTTGTCCTATTTTTTATGGTATTTGTATTCATTTTTACACTTCATTAAAGTGAGTTTATTTTATTTAAAGGCAGCTTAACGACTATCTAAATAAAAAAGACCCATCATTTCTGACAGGTCTTAATTCTTTGACTTGGTTACGTTACCCGAGGATAAGAGGCTTGACCAAGCATCACACTATAAAATTAACAATATTTTTTGGATTAGAAAAATATAAGATGAAATTCAAAGACTTTCGGCAATATTTTTCAGAAGCAAGAGTAGATCGTTATCTGCTTGCGACCGGCAATTCAAAACGCAGAGCAATTCAGCTATATAAAGATAATCTTAAAGCTTCACAAGCATTTCACCCCTTAATTGGGGTCTTTGAAGTTGTTTTGCGAAATAGGCTCAACGATATCTTAACTACTCACTTTAATGACCCTGATTGGATAATAAATCAGAAATCAGGATTTATGTCGGACCCTTCCCTAAAATTTATCTTCAAACGGACAGGACATAAAAGGACGAATGATTTTCTTAAGAGAGAAATCATTAAAGCAGAAACACGACTTCAAAAAACAAGAACTCCATTAACCAGCAGTAAAATTATTGCAGAACAAACCTTGGGTTTTTGGACTGATTTATTTGAAGTTCACCATTATCGTTTATTGTCTGGCAAGCCAATAAAAATATTTCACTCATTACCTGCTGGATACGGACGAAAAGAAGTAAATCGAGAATTGGATAAAGTAAGACGTTTCAGAAACAGGATTAACCATAATGAACCCATCTGTTTTAACGGGAATCAGATAAACTTCACCGAAACACTAGAAGTTCATAAATCTATAACCAACCTTTTGACTTGGATTGACCCCGAAATTAACAAGCTGATTTCCGATATTGACAAAGTAAAAAAGACAATTAGTAAAATAAAAACCGAATAAAGGCATTACAACAAACAATGTGTTTATTGGGCTTATTAAATTAGGAACAATAATTTCCAAGTGAATCATCAGCATTTTATCCAACATTTAATCCATATTTTTATTTTATTTATGCTTCTTTGCATCATGAATTCCCCTTGCTTCAGTAAGCTTTTTAGTTGAAATTTTATTGGCGGGCAGTAAGCGTATAGGTAGGGTTGCAGATCATTATTATTTTTAATCAATTAAGATAATGTAAAAAACATATTCTAGGAAAATTTATTAATCTTTAGTAAATGTTATTATTATCTCCTCTTCCTAAAAATTATATTTTATTTCTTTATTTTCCTAAACTACTACTTCATTGAATTTATTTTTCTTTATCAAATACACCAACCCCCCAATTCCAACCAGAAAAAAGAATAATAATGCAATAATAGAATTTCGCATGCTTCCCGTTACGGCTTCTATAAATCCATATCCAGCCATACCAATAACGATGGAAAGTTTTTCGCTTACATCTAAAAAACTAAAATAAGAAGCATGATCTAAAGTGACCGGCAAGTTTTTAGAAAACGTAGATCTGGATAAACTCTGAGTACCTCCCATTACGATTCCTACGATTCCTGCTAATAAAAAGAAATCTTCCCTTGAATTAGTAAACCAAGCGCCTATACATACGCCTGTCCAAATAATTAAGGCTATTATTAAAGTTTGAAAATTTCCAATTTTCGTGGCAAGCCAGGCAAATAGATATGCACCAATAATTCCTACAAATTGAATTAATAATATGGTGATAATTAAATCTGAGGTTTCTAATTTTAATTCTTTGGTTCCAAATAAGGTAGCCATATATAAAACCGTTTGCATTCCGATGCTATAAAAAAAGAAAGAGAATAAATATCGTTTTAATAATTTATTCTGATTTAAATCAATATATACTTTTCTTAATTCTTGAAATCCATGATAAATCCATTTTTTATGAATTGTGGATTGTGATTTTTCAGGTGGCAGATTAAAAAAAGTAATTTGTGCAAAGCCTGCCCACCAAAGTCCTACCATAAAAAAAGAAATTCTTGCAGGCCAGGTTCCGGAGGGTATTCCTAATTCATCTGGAAATTGAATCATAGCCAGATTAATAATTAATAATATTACACTACCAATATATCCCATCGAAAATCCTCGGGCACTTACTTTATCCATTTCGCCAGGGGTGCATATCTCTGGTAAAAATGCATTGTAAAAAACTAAGCTACCTGAAAAGCCAATGCTGGCAAGCATAAAGCATAAAATTCCCCATTCAACATTATCTCCATCAAAAAAGCCTAAACCTAAACAAGCCAAACTTCCGAGGTAACAAAACGATTTTAAAAATATTTTTTTATTTCCTCCATAATCTGCAATTCCAGATAATATTGGGGTTAAAAAAGCACTGATTAAAAATGCAAAAGATAAAGCCCAGGAATATAAAACTGTATTTTGTATATTTAATCCGAAAAAATTAATAATATCGGAATTATGATGCGTAGTAACTGCGGTATAATAAGCAGGAAAAACTGCAGAAGTAATCGTTAAAGAATAAACAGAATTTGCCCAATCGTACCACGTCCAGGCAGTAATTCTTTTTAATTGGAGAGGAGAGTGGGTCATAAAAATTAAGAATATCTATAATTTTTAACAGTATTAATAAAACATTTCGCAGCTTCAGGAGAAATATCAGGATAGATTCCGTGTCCAAGGTTTGCAATATGTTTACCTGGGGGAAAGCTACGAATCATGTCGAGGGTTTCATTTTCTATTCTTGGCAAAGGGGCATACAACACACAGGGATCTAAGTTGCCTTGTAAGGCAACAGCAGGAGTATTCCCTAAGCAGTTGGGAGAGATGGTCCAATCTAATCCAATTACTTGAATAGGAAGTTGACTTAATTCCTGTAAACAATAATGCGCTCCTTTAGCGAAAATTATCATTGGGACTTCCGTAATGGCTTCTGCTATTTTTAATAAATACGGGTAGGAGAACTTCATAAAATCGTCTTTAGATAGTTGTCCCGCCCAGGAATCAAAGAGTTGAACAATATTAACCCCAGCAGCTATTTGAGATTTTAGATACCAGATAGTAGCGTCCGTGATTTGTTGCAAAATATAATGACAAAAATCAGGGTTTTGGTAGAGTGCTGCTTTGGCAATCGAAAATGTTTTAGAACCTTTCCCTTCGATCATATAAGCGAGTAAAGTCCAGGGAGCACCGGCGAAACCGATTAAGGGTACTGAGTTTTGTAATTTCTCTTTTACGATTTTAATTGCTTCGAGCGTATCGTCTAAATTGGTTCCGGAAGAAACAGGTTTTAGGGTTGAGGTATCCGACAGGGACCGAATAGGGTTTGGAAACACTGGGCCTTTCTTTTCTTCCATCACATACGGGCAACCCATAGCTTCGGGGATTACCAAAATATCAGAGAATATAATGGCTGCATCTACCCCTAAAAGGTCAACGGGTTGAAGCGTAACTTCCGCTGCAAATTCAGGATGTTGTAGCATGTTTTGGAAGGAACCAGCGGTGGCTCTAACTGCACGATATTCTGGCAAAAATCTACCAGCTTGTCGCATCATCCAAACGGGTGGCCGTTCAACTGGAAGTCCTTCAGCAACTTTAAGCAATAGGTCATTAAGAGGCCTCATAAGGGATGAATCGTAAAATATGGTGGATAGGATAGGGGTATAAAAATACAGATAAAAAAAAGACCCTGCCAGAAGTGGCAGGGTCCAATCCATAATTAAGAAAAACTACTTACGCTTCAGTTGAATCTGGAGAAGCTTTAAGCTCTTCAGCGGGTTCAGCAGTTTCCACTGTAGTGTCATCAGGGGATGCTGTATCCACTGCAACTTCTTCAGCTGATACAGGAGCAACTACTTCTTCTACTGGGGTTACCACTTCTGGAGCTTCTACTACAGCTACCTCAGCAACGGTTTCTGGTGTTTCTTCCACAACGGCCGGAGCTTCAAGGGTATCTACTGTATTTTCTTCAGAAGTTTCAACTTTAGCTTTAGCAGCTTTAGTCTTGGTGGCTCCCGAAGCTTTAGGTTTAGTACCTTTTTCTTCTGCCTCCAGATTTGCTTTAAGGGCAGCTAATGTACCGATATCTCCCAAGGTGGTTTTTTCTGCCGGAGCAACTTTTGCCACTTTAGGTTTACGTTCTTTTTTATCTGTTCCTTTTGTTTCCTCTTCTTCTACTTGAACTACTAAATCTTCAAGGCTCCCTTCTTTCCAAGTTTTAGTATGCGATAAAACGATTCTTTTCGCATCCCGTTGGAATTCAATAACGATGAAGTCGGCAGTATCACCGGCTTTTAGGGCTGGTTTTCCTTTATCAGTTGCTAAATCTTTTTTCTTCACAAAACCTTCTACACCATATTCAAGTTCAAGTGTTGCACCGGAACTTTCCGCCATACGCGTGAGGGTTGCCTGATGAAGACTTCCAACTGTGAAGATACTTTCAAACGTATCCCATGGATCTTCGGACAATTGTTTATGTCCTAAACTCATGCGGCGATTTTCAGCATCTAGGGATAATACAACCACTTCGATGGTTTCATCCTTTTTAATAAACTCAGAAGGATGTTTGATTTTGCGAGTCCAGGATAAGTCAGAAATATGAACCAATCCATCTACACCTTCTTCTAACTCTACGATTAGCCCAACATTAATGATACTCCGAACAACGCCGGTATGTTTAGTACCCACTGCGTATTTTTCAGGTGCTTTAATCCAAGGATCTTCAGAAGATTGTTTTAGTCCAAGCGACATTTTTCTTTCTTCCCGATCAATAGATAAAACAGAAGCCTCAAGTTCATCTCCTACTTTATATAATTCGGTAGGATTTTTCATATGTTGAGACCAGGACATTTCACTCATGTGAATCAATCCTTCTACTCCTGGGATTATTTCTAGGAATAATCCATATTCAGCAACAGTAACTACTTTACCGGTTACTTTAGATCCAGCTTGAACATCGTCTGGTAAAGATTCCCATGGATGTGGTTGTAATTGTTTTAAACCTAAGCTGATTCTTTTCTTTTCATCATCAAAATCAAGTACAACAACGTTGATTTTTTCATCTAGTTTTAATACTTCTTCAGGGTGATTAATTCTACCCCAAGAAATATCAGTGATATGTAATAATCCATCAAGTCCACCTAAGTCGATGAACACCCCGAAGTTGGTCATGTTTTTAACAGTACCTTCGAGTACTTGACCTTTTTCAAGATTTTGTAGGATTTCGCCTTTTTGAGCTTCAATATCTTTCTCAATTAATACTTTATGAGAAATCACCACATTATCATGAGGATAATTGATTTTGACTACCTTGAATTCCATTCTTCTGCCTAAATAGGCATCAAAATCACGGACTGGTTTTACGTCAATTTGAGAACCCGGAAGGAAAGCTTCCACGCCTTCCACATCTACCACAAATCCTCCTTTGGTTCTTTTGCGGATAATACCTTCGAGGGTTAAATCTTCCTCTAGGGCTTTCCGAATTTTATCCCAAGTGCGCATGGCATTTGCTCTTTTGTGAGACAATACCAATTGACCTTTTTTATCTTCAACTGTTTCTAAATAAACTTCAACTACATCTCCGGGTTTTAAATCGGGTTTAGATCTGAATTCAGAGATAGGAACTACTCCTTCAGATTTAAAGCCAATATTTAATACCACTTCTTTTTCACCAATAGAAACCACAAAACCAGATACGATTTGTTTTTCATTGATAACATTCAACGTGCCTTCATACAATTGTTCGAGTCGGGCGCGTTCTTCGGCAGTATAGCCTTGGTCATCATCCCAAGAAAAATGTTCTTCTTCGGGTTGTTTAATTGCCCGGAGTGCCTCTCCGGAAAAATCATTTTCAATTACTGGATGGTGCTCTGTTTCAATTACCTGCGGATGTTGAGCTTCAATTACCTGCTGGTTTTCTGGTTCATTTACCTTTTGGGGTTCTGTTGGTTGAGTGTTTTCTTCTGACATTAATTATTTTTCTCCTTTTCTTCCTGGTTTCACCAAGAGGTGCAAAACTACGGAAAACTATTATATCCAACAAAATATACTCCCTTGAATCAGTAAGTTATCCAAAAAAAAATCGGTACCTGAAAAATCAAGTACCGATTTACACCATAATTTAAAATTTTAATTTCGAACAGGTAAAAAAGAATAATTTTTACCATACTCCATCATTTGATCAGTGAAGTCAGCGGGATATTCAATTTTAATTTCTTTAACCTGTTCGCCTTCAGTTACTGCTACCAATCTAGGATTGATAAAACCACCATAAGGAGAGATTTTAAGCTTGGCATATCTTTCCAAAACTTCTGTATGTAAGATAGGATCTACTTTCACACCATACGTTTCCACTAGTTTTTTCCCAGCTTCAAAATCTCCTTCAGATTTAATTCTTTGGATTTCTCTTAATAATTCTCCGAACAAGGTTCTCAATTTTTCATAATTGCGAATTACGACGTAGGTTTTATTATCCTTTTCAACAAACTCGATTACCTTATCTGCTTTCCCTTTTTCATAAGCCCAAGCTGCAACCAATTGACGATTACGCATGTGGTCTTCTTCAATTTCTTCTCCTGGTTTTAATCTTACCAATTGAGTCATCAAGCCATTTCGGATATAAGAGTTGTATTCACATTTTCCTACGTCTAAAGATTTCATAACTCCAATCTCCACTAGTTTTTGATCGAGGATATAATACAAAGCAACCAAATCCGCTCTAGCTTCTTCTAAGGTAGAGGCATAATTTTTTAAAGTTTGTTTTGGGCTACCAATGCCAGGATTAATTTGACCGGATGCATGCCCGATTACTTCATGCATATCGGTATGTAAATTTCCTGCAAGTGTTCCATATTCTTCATCCCATTTTATTTCTTCAGGTGACGCAGCAAATTCTTGCAACATTCCAGAACCTTTTCCAGACTCAGCGTAAGCATTTACAATGTTTCCAAGGTTTACGGATTTAGAACCATGTATTTTTCTAATCCAATCCGCATTGGGTAAATTAATACCGATTGGGGTAGAAGGAGAAGCATCTCCAGCTTCTACCACAACGGTAATTACTTTGGCAGAAATGCCCGTAACATTTGGTTTTTTATGTTCCGGTAGCAGTGGGGAATGATCCTCAAACCATTGTGCTTGATTGCTTATGGCTGCAATCCTTTGAGTTGCCTCCATGTCTTTAAAGGATACCACAGATTCGTAAGAAGCTTTATGACCTAAAGGATCTCCGTACACTTCAATAAATCCATTTACCGCATCTACTCTTGAGGTGGTATCTTGAACCCAAAGGATGTTATACTCATCAAACTTTTTCAAATCGCCAGTTTCATAAAATTCAATGAGTTTTTGAAAGGTTTTAGCTTGAAGAGGACTTTCAGCAACGAGAACCGCTTTTTTTAACCAAAACACTATTTTTTCAATAGCAGATCCGTACATCCCGCCAATTTTCCAGGTTTTCTCGGTTAATTTTCCATTTTCCTTAACGAGTTTTGAATTTAATCCGAACCAAACTGGAGTTGCAACAGCAGGGTTTTCCATTTTAGCATAAAATTCTTCTGCTTCTTTTTGGGTAACCCCTTCATAGTTGTTTCCAGCGGAGGTTAATACTAAGTCTGCATTAGGATCTTTATTTACTCTTTTTCCATCAACACTGGGATCAAAAAGGATAGGGGATAGAAATTTGCCCAGGTCTTCAACGGATTGACCAGCAGAAATAGGCAAAGCCTCTTTGGAAGAGTGAGAAAGTAAATTTTGGAAATATTCAGGTGTAAACTCTGGAATTATTTTTTGGGAAGAATAATGGTGATGGATACCATTAGAGAACCAAACTCTTTTGGTGTATTCCATAAACTTTTCAAATTCGGGCGTTTTTTTATCCCCGGAATAAGTAGATACAATTCCTTCTAAAGTTTTACGAACCAATAAATTATGCTTATAATTCTGATCCCAGATTATATCTCTACCTGATAAAGCAGCTTGATATAAATAATAAGCCAACTCTTGTTGCTTAGGACTTAAGGTTTCGAAACCGGGGATTTGATATCGAATAATTTTTAAATCAGCGAACTGTTCGGATAAAAATTTAAATCCATCCTTGGATTCCTCGGTTTTACCAACGCCTCTTTCGGTTGGGGTGCAAGCAACAGCCATGAGTGCTAAAATTACAAGACAAGAGAATAAATTTTTCATTCTAATAAATTTTGGGTGCTAAAGTAACACAAGTACCCGGAATATTTAAAGGTACGGGTAAATATGAGGGGATTTGAATTAAAATAAAAACACCCTTCTCAAGCTTAACTTGAAAAGGGTGTTTTTAAAACGAATATTATTATTGTTGAACGATACGTGTTACTTGTGTAACCGAGCCTTCCACTTTAAACAACAATTGATAAACTCCAGGGGCTAAAGGAGTAGCAGGTTGAATTTCTGTTTTATATTTTCCGGCAGTCAATTGAAATGGAGTGGAATGATAAACTTCCCGACCTTGAACATCCAGAATGGAGATGTTGGCAATAGATTCAGGACCATTGTTTACTTCAAAAGTAAAAGACTGTTGGAATGGATTTGGGTAAACATTTACTTGTAAAGAAGCTAATCTTTCTGCCTCTGTTTGGGTTGCCCAGGCTTCTCTTACTTGAAGATTATCTAAGAAAAGGTTGTTTCCATATCCGTTTTGAGTTTCAAACTTAATCTGAACATTACTTTGTCCAGTAAAACCGCTTAAATCAGCCGCAAAATTTATCCATTCTGAGGTAGAAGGTTGAAAACTAGAGGCAGTTAAGGAATCGGATTTAGTAGCTAAATCAGCACCTCCCGCTTTGAATATTTGTACCCAGGAATTACCACAATCAGAGGATGCCCAAACTCTCAAAGTGTCAGAATACACTTTAGAATATCTTGCATGAGCCCCAGCAAAATATACTTGAGGTAAAACTGCAGAGGAAAGGTTAATAGAAGGGGTAATAAATGCATCCGTGAAGTCATACATTCTGTAGGTGAAAAAACCCATACGCATAGATTTGGAACCATTCCCAAAAGCGCTTACCGTACTGCTAGATTGAAAAGTGTTAAAGTCGCCATTTGGATTTTCAATTCTACATCCGGCTGGAGGAAATACACTACCTTCAAAATCTTCAGAATAAGGGAAATTAACAGTAGTATTGGTTACAACAATATATCCAGTTTTGGTAAACGCGGTGGAGGAACCAGTTAAATTGGTTACGGTTAACGTAACATCATAAGTACCAGGAGCAGCATAAGTGACTGTAGGGTCTTGAAGGTTGGAAGTTGCAGGTGTACCCCCTTGAAATGACCATGACCAAGAAGTAGGTCTGCGCGTTGACCAATCTGTAAAACGAACTGGGCTATTCACACAAGGGAATCTATTTTCAGCAATAAAATCAGCTTCTGGAATTAAATACGGACCCACTCCAGTAGATTGTAGATTAGTTAATTGCCACATATTCGATCTGGAGATGTCATTGTCTAAGGCAGTTTGAGATCTAACGCGTTGACCGGCAGAAAATTCATCTTTAAATCCGTCATCGGCATAATCCATATAATTACGTGACCGGCTAGGTCTATCATTCGGTTCAGTACAACTATTAACCCGTGAAGGATTGGTAAACAAAGCAACATCAGATGGGGGAGTGTCACATACTCGGTCTCCTTGAGAGGTACAAACCAAAGTAGGTAATCCACTACATCCGGAAGTCCCAGAACCTTGAAAAGTGTGGTATAAATTTAACCAATGGCCAATCTCATGTACCCCAACACGACCCATGTCTCTTCCAGATTGAGCAGTTCCGGTAGTTCCCCAGCAATAATGAGAACATACAACTCCGTCATTGGTGTTTCCTCCGTTTTGTGGGAAGGTAGCATAAGCCAATACACCGGCTTGAGATCCACTAGAGGTTTGTTTTACAATCCAAATGTTTAGGTATCGGTTTTGTGGCCATTTACTTAGGTTTTTTAAGGTGGTTTGTTCGGTATCCATATTATGGTTTGTTAAGGTAGAATTAATCCGAACAATACCAGTGGTGGCATTACCTGAAGGATCTTTGGTGGCGAGTTCAAATTCAACTTGATAATCAACCCCTGCCCCAAAACCTTTGGTTTCAGGCTTACGACGAAAATCTTCGTTCATTCTCTTGAATTGAGAAATCACTTGGGCATCAGAAATATTTTCACTTCCTCCGTTGTGAATAACATGCACAACACAAGGGATGATATATTTAGGTCTTGGATCTTCTGCAGTTTTTTGTAGGGTAGCAGCACCTTCTAATACTCTTTTCTGATAGATAGCTTCTAGCGCCATTTCGGTAGCCAGCGCACCAGGTTCAGAATCTAAATATTGTTGATGGATATGATCCGTTCCACAAATATTTTGAGCATATAGGGAAGTAAAACAGTTTATTCCTAAACTGATCAATAGGAAACCGAACTTAAATAGAGATTTTCTCATCGGAAGTAGCAAATTTTTAGAAACGTTAAGGACTTACAAATTACGGAATATCCGAAATGCCTCCACAAGTTTGTAAAAAAAATGTTTGGGTTCAATAAATTGTGATAAACGGTAAACGAGGAGAAATTTTTCAATTTCAATCAATTCTATCAAAGGGTAAAAGCAAATAAATATTAGAGCTGGGGAAGGATTTAAAAGAGAAAGATGTTAAATGCGTTAATTTTGTGTGAAAATGAGTATACATCAAATAGACCTAATCATTGACCGAATTCAGGCATTAACGCCAGATGCATCCAGAATAGACCTAATTCGACCCGACCGTAAGCCTGTATCGTTTATTCCAGGGCAGTTTTTAACCTTTTTGTTTGATATTGAAGGAGAAAAGATTCGAAGATCTTATTCAATTTGCAGTTGTTCCCAGGATAGTCCGATAATTTCTGTAGGGGTAAAACGGGTACCTGGTGGGAAAGTCTCTAATTATATGTTAGATACCCTACAACAAGGTCAAACTCTTTCGGTGGTGGAACCTACCGGCAATTTTACTTTTAAGCCCAAACCTGGGGTTCCTGAATATGTCATTCTTTTCGGCGCAGGAAGTGGAATTACACCCTTGTTTTCTATATTAAAGTCTGCTTTACAGGAATCTCCTCTGGTAAATATAGCATTGGTTTATGCTAATGAATCTGAAGATACTGTTATGTTCGGTGCTGAACTTAAAGAATTGGTTGCAACTTATTCCGACCGATTTAGATGGATAGAAATCCTAAATCATCCTAAATCCTTTTGCAACTATACCGGATTAATCAATAATACTTTGGTTCTACATTTATTAGGAGAACTGTATCTATCCGAATTTCCTTCTCCGGAATATTATTTATGTGGACCTACCGGTTTTATGGACGTGGTTTTACAAGCTCTCGCAGATGGTGGAATTCCAAAAGCTAAAATCCATAAAGAAACCTTTTCAGCAATTCCTCCGGCTTCAGGGGAAGGAGCCACCGAACCCTTACAAGAACGAGAAGTAACGGTTATTTATAATGATGAAACTTATAAGTTTTCAGTTCTGCCCACTGAATCTGTTTTGTTTTCTGCTTTGGATAAAAATATTGATTTACCTTATTCTTGCCAAGGAGGAGTTTGTACTGCCTGTAGAGGGAAATTGTTAAGCGGTAAAATGCATTTAGATGAAAGAGAAGGATTATCAGATGCAGAAATTGCAGACGGATATGTGTTAACTTGTGTCGGTCATCCATTAACTGAGGATGTAGTGATTGAAATAGGATAAAATTATTCTATCTCAAAGCAATCCATAATATTTTCAAGAGGTAATTAAGCAAGATGAAAGTTGTTTTTATGGGAACCCCGGATTTTGCCGTACCCACCTTAACGGCTTTATTAGATGCAGGGCATTCCGTTTTGGCTGTAATTACCAGCGTGGATAAGGTGGCGGGTAGGGGACAAACGCTTCAAACTTCAGCAGTGAAGCAAGAAGCTTTGGCTAGAAACATCCCTGTATGGCAACCAGCGAATTTAAAAGACGAAACGTTCCTTCAAAAATTAACCGATTTACAGGCAGATATTTTTGTGGTGGTAGCTTTTCGAATGTTACCAGAGAAAGTTTGGTCCATTCCCTCGAAAGGAACCCTAAATCTTCATGCTTCTTTATTACCGGATTACCGTGGGGCAGCACCTATTAATTGGGTATTGATGAATGGTGAATCTAAAACCGGAGCTACCACCTTTTTAATCACCCATGAAATTGATACGGGTGATTTACTGCTGCAATATGAAATTAATATTCCCTCAGAATGGAACGCAGGCGACTTGTATGATCACTTGAAGATGGAAGGAGCTAACCTAGTTGTAAGAACCTTATTAGAACTTCAAGCAGGAACCCTTTCTTCAATTCCACAGGATCATACTAAAGCCCTTCATGCGGCCCCCAAGATTTTTAGAGAGACCTGCAAACTTGATTTTAATACTTTGTCTGTTCTTCAGATTCATCAATATGTTCGAGGATTATCTCCTTATCCAGGAGCTTGGTGCAAGGATGCAAAAGGAATGACTTTGAAAATTTTTAAAACTCATCCCGAAATAAATTTTGTACATTCCCATGTACCTGGAACCGTAGTGCCGGAAAATCAACGTTTGTGGCTGTATGGAATTGGGGGACGACTTGAACTTTTGGAAGTGCAACCGGAAGGAAAAAAAAGAATGAAAGCCGATGATTACCAAAGAGGTTATGTGCCTCAACTTACCGTTCTATCTTGATGCAAAGTTTTAAGAGTAAATTTTATCCGCATACTCGAAAACCACTCTTGCTGATTCAATCTTATGCTTTGCAATCCTATGCTCCATTGGCAGTTATGGTAATGTTGGCATCCTTATACCGTTTATATCAACGTCAAGAATTATTGTGGTTTACCCTGCTTTCGTTTGCTGCCACTTTCCCAATCAGTAATATGCTGGCAATAATCAAAATGAAGCGGGATTTATCAGAGATTTTTTTTGTGAATGACTATTTTGCGATTTTGACGCCCTATGATTTAGCCTTTAAAAGGGAAGCCAAAGCATTTCCGATTGCACTTTCTAATCCGGTGAGGGAGAAGGATTATATCAGTGTAAATTATTTTGACCGAGTAATAATATTAAGAGCTAAAGACTGGGAGTCCTTGGATTTAATTTGGAATTATCTAGTGAATGCGCCGCTAGGGGATCAGGTTTGAAAAAATCTATCCGGTGTACATATTAGGATTGTTGTAATTTTAGCCTATGAAGTTGTTAAGTGGAAAAACTGCATTAATTACCGGAGCATCCAGAGGGATTGGGAAGGCAATAGCTTTAGAATTTGCTCGCCAAGGAGCCAATATCGCATTTACGGATTTAGGGGATGAGAGCCAATTGGCTAGTTTGGAATCTCTTCTGCAAGCAGAAGGTGTTCAGGCAAAAGGATTTGTTGCCAATGCTGCTGCATTTGAGCCTGCTCAACAGGTGGTGAAAGAGGTTTTAGCTACCTTTTCAGGGTTAGATATCGTAGTGAATAATGCGGGTATTACGCGTGATAATTTATTACTCCGAATGACAGAAGAACAATTTGACTTGGTCCTAGAGGTTAATCTGAAAAGTGTTTTTAATTATACCAAGGCGGCTATTGGCCCCATGATGAAACAGCGGAAAGGTTGTTTTATTAATGTTAGTTCCGTGGTTGGGGTAGATGGTAATGCTGGTCAGGCAAATTATGCTGCATCAAAAGCAGGAATTGTAGGATTTACCCAATCGGTAGCCAAAGAATTAGGCTCTCGTAATATCCGGGCGAATGCGATTGCTCCTGGATTTATCATGACCGAAATGACCCAACAAATTCCAGAGGCAGAAATAGAAAACTGGTTGAAGAGTATTCCCTTACAAAGGCCCGGAACTGTTGACGATGTTGCTCAAGTTTGTGTTTTTCTTGCCTCAGATATGGCTTCTTATGTCACAGGTCAAGTGATACATATTGATGGAGGGATGAAGATGTAATTTTTACCGCTCATACGACAGAGCCAACTCTTTCGTTACTGGTAAGATCCCTTATGTTTCCTGAATTTACGCTCTCCCCACTCTGGCTTTTTTTGCTTCTACCCCTTAGTGGTATCGTGGCTTGGGCTACTTATCGGTCTGCACAAAACAGAATACCAAAGTTTAGAAGATATTTTTTGATCGGATTAAGAACCCTTACCCTGTGTTTGGTCCTTGTATTATTGTTAGAACCCGTTCTCCGGGCTTTGGATAAAACTGTAGAGCCTCCATTGGTTGTGTTTCTTCAAGATACTTCTGAAAGCCTTATGGCTTCTCAGGATTCTAGTCAGCTCAAAGAAAAATTACCTGATTTGTTCAATCAATTTCAGAATATCCTCACAAACGCTGATGCTTCTTTGGCCTCTTTTAGCTTTGGAGATGGAATAACTGGGAATTTTACAACCGATACCTTACAATTTCAGGAACAATCTACCAATATCGGAAAAGCATTGGAAGATATCAGTAGTCGGTATGCAGGGCAGCATTTGGCAGCAGTAGTAATTTTAAGTGATGGAATTATTACCACTGGGGAGCCCCCAGTATATCCTGCTTCTAAGTTGTCGGTTCCTATTTTTACGTTGATTGCAGGAGATACGGTTCCCAGAAAAGATATCGCTCTTTCCGATCTACAAATTAATGAAATCGCCTATGTGCAATCCTTAGTTCCTGTTCGCGTATCTGCTAAACGAAAAGGGTTGACTACTGAACCCATAAAAATTGAGCTTGTCCAAGGAAATAAAGTGTTGGATGCACGTGCTGTTGAATTTGGTGCTCAAGAAAATGAAAAAGAATTTACCTTTCAAATTACCCCTATCGCTACAGGCGTTCAGGCGTATCAATTTAGAATTACCCAATTACCCGGGGAAGTAACCTGGATGAATAATCAGTTACGGTTTTATTTGAATGTGTTAGAAAACAAACAAAGAATTCATTTGTTTGCCGCAGGACCACATCCCGATGTGGCAGCCTTTCAAAGGGCATTGATACCGTATAAGCAATATGAATTGATTACTTACATCCGAAAAGATGCTACTCATTTTTATAAGGAACCTGAGTTAAGTGATTTAAAGCAAAGTGATTTGATTGTGTTATCCCAATTTCCAGGTAGTGCACAAGATTTACCTTGGGTTCAAAAGATTGTAGAAGAAGTTACTGCTCGTCAAGTTCCTTTGTTAATTCTTACCGGAGGAGGAAACGGAAAACTAATTCCACCTGATTTGCAAAAATATATGGGTATTGTCCCAAGATCAGTTTCAGGACAGGAGAGTGAAGCTAAAACTTGGGTGGCGCCTACTTATAAGGATCATGTAACCTTTACTTTTGATGAGAAATGGAATAAATGGTTAGAATATGCTCCCCCTTTATCTCGTGAAAGTGGAGATTGGGAAGCCAAAGCAAATACCAAAGTTGCGTTGTTTGCGCAAGTAAAATCTGTTAAACTAGAATGGCCGGTATTAGGATTTCAAGAACAAGCAGGTAGGAAAAATTTGGTTTTTGTGGGAGAAAATCTTTGGAAACTTAGAATGAATGCTTTTCAAGAAAATAATAGCTTCACCTATTTTGATGAATGGATTCACAATTGGATAGAATGGTTAACGGTAAAGTCAGATCGAAGAAGATTTAGGGTAATTCCTTCTCAACGCCTGTTTTCAGGAAATGATAAAGTTCGGTTGAGAGGAGAAGTGTATGATGAGAATTATAAACCTTTATCTGGAGTGGAGATTCAAGTCAAATTGAAAAATCAATCTGGAGAAATCCAAGAATTGATGTTAAATGAAAATGCAGATCATCAATATACTGCGGAATGGATTCATTTACCAGAAGGGGAGTATAGCTATACCGCAGAAGGTAAACGACAAGACAAAACGATTGGAACCGATCGGGGCGAATTTACGGTAGGAAGATCTGCCATTGAATATCAAGATTTACAAGCGAATTCAGGGTTGATGCAACAATTGGCGCAGGTCACCGAAGGAAAATATTATTCCTGGCAAAACTTACCTCAGGCAGCAGAAGATATTAAACAATTACCCCAAGTAAAACCCTTGGTTTCGTATCGTCAAACCGCAACAGAATTACATCGAATTTTTTGGCCTTTATTGGTAATCATTTCGTTATTAACCCTTGAGTGGGTAATTCGAAAATGGTCAGGATTAACTTAAGAATTTTTAAAAAGCCCGGCCAACGGCAATAAGCCATCTAAATTCAAAGTTGTCTTGTGTATAGGGAGCTTGCGTTAAGAGTAAGGGGAAATCAGCTCTAAGGATTAAAGGCTTAGATTGTTTTCTTTTTGATCGGTACAAGTCCAAAGCAGCACCAGCTCCCCAATCTGATCTAAAAACATCCCAAACCGTTTTATCAAATCCTGTTCTTTGAATACTTTTTCCAATTACACCTCCATCTCCAAATAAATAGGTATGTAATTGAACATGATCTTTTAAAATATTCAAATGCAACGGAATTAATTTTCCAAACTCCAATTCCAGATTAAACGAAACCCCGCTATTCCCATACCAGGCAGCACTCCCATCACCAAATTCAGCTTGATATCCGGTATATCCTCTCAGATTATATCCTCCTCCAAAATGTACATTATTCGGGGAGGTTCCCTGATAATTGTTTAGCCAAGGATCTGCAAAAAATCCTCTGGCTCGATAGAAGTCATTCCCATACATTTCTTCTGGATTTCCGCCGGCCAAATAGGTTTGAGATTCTAACGGGGTATTGCCTTCTCCCAATTGAAAATATCCTCTATACCTCAACTTGATTTTTTCTTGAAGTCCATCAATCTCATAAATTGATTCAAATCGAATATTTCGGTAATCGCTATCACTACCCGGAGCAGCGTTTCGAAGTTGTAAATTCCATCGTCCATATCCGCCGAATACTCGGTATTGTTTTTTGAGCCCTAGTTTTAGGTAAGCATTCGGCTGGTTAATTCCCCAAGAATTAGGCGTCAATAAATAGGATTGCCAAGCAGATTGTGGTCTCCATAAATACACCCATCCTCCATAGAGGCTGGACTGGTTAAGGTTCTGACTATTCCCTGCGGCCCAAGTTTTACTGATTCCTGCTGCATTCCTCCATGCCCCATCTCGAAAACCACTTTGAATTGAAATCTCAACTCCTCTTCCCAAAGCTGGAATAGGGGTTTCCCATTCTGTAAAATAGGAGAAACGATGCCAGTCATTTTTATAAATCTGCAAAGCGCCAGTGCGATCAGGAACCTTTGGGGTGCCTTGTGCATACCAGCCAGCAAGGGTTATACGATGATGATTAAGATAATTTCCTTTCACTTGTAGCCCGGTTTGTAAACCTGAATAGGCATTCCACCAAATATTGGGTCGAATGGTAAGAAGATAATTTTCCCAATCCATTCCTTGTTTTAGGGGTTGAATCCAATGCCCCTTTGCTTTGATAGGCAGTGCACCACCCCTTCGGTTGTTTAATAAATTAATATCTCCAAATCGTCTGGACGGATCTATTTCAATCTTAATAGGTTTGTTTGGCATTTCCAGCGTTATGGAATGGGTTTTTCCCAAGGCTCCTAATTGATACCAAGGCGACAAGCAGGTGACACCCGTTTCGGTTTTACATGTTTTGGTATCAGGGAGATGGTAATCTTGATACCCTCCTCCCGTTTGGGTAATTCTGAAATCAAATCCTTGAATCTGGGTTCCTTTGCGAATAAATTGTATGGTTAATTTTCCTTTGTGATGTTTTACGGATTGTATCCCATAGTCCAGATATAAATCCTTTTCTAACCATTGATCAAAAAAGGCAGTCAAATCTTGATGGGTGTAATCTGTAATGGCCAATCTAAAATCTTCAGGATAGGGATGACAAAACAGCCAACGATTAAAATAAAATTGCAGCGCCTTGGCAAAGGTTTCTTTCCCCAGAATCATTTCAAGATTGTATAACATTACGGCTGTTTTATGGTATGCCATGCTATACATTCCCGGATGTCCGGTTTCAGCATAATAGGCATCTGCCAGGGTGTTTAAACTACCTGCATATCCTTTATTTGCCTCTATCATAAACTTCATATACCCTTGTTGTTTTCGGTCATTGGATATGCCAATGCCTTTCCAATGACGAAGGGTATCCATTGCCCACATGGTTAGGTATTGGGTGAATCCTTCATCCATCCAGGCTCTGTAGGTTTCGTGGGTGCCGATCATGCCAAAAAACCAGTTATGCCCGATTTCATGGGCTAGTAAACCTGTATATCCTGGAGAATGGCCTCCATCTAAAGTCAACATCGGATATTCCATTCCATCTTGGGCATCAGCCACTACCATTTTAGGATATTGATATTGGCCAATATGTTGACTGTACAAATCAATACACTTAGCCGCAATTTTGGAGGCATCTTGCCAGCCCCCGGCATTTTGTTCTTGTGCCAAACTAATACAGCGAATTCCATTCACAACTGTCTCTCCCCGACGATAGGTGGGGTCCGCGGTAAAGGCAAAGTCGTGTACATTTTCGGCTAAAAATTCCCAGGTCAGAGGTTCAGGATTAGCAGGGGATAGATAGTTGGCAAGTTCACCAATCGGCTTATCCTTAAACTGGGTAATCTCTAATTCAGCTTTTCGGGCATCTGGTAAAACGATGCTTTCATTTAATAGCTTTCCAGTTGCTTCCAGGATATATTCTGGGGGCAAGGTTAAGCTCACCCGATAGGTTCCGAAATCTCCATAAAATTCTTTGCTAAGATGTTGATAGGTATCCCATCCGTTTCTGCGGTCATACACTGCAATTCTAGGATACCAATGAACGCCATCAAAGTGTTTTAAGGAGATGATTTTTTCTTGATGAATAGCTTCCACGGGAAAAACTTTCATCCTCCTTCTTTCTTTCCCGCCTCCATCAAACCAAGAACTAAATTTTAGGTTTAATTCTATCGTTTGTCCTGGAGCTAATGGTGCATTCAAGGGTACTTCGGCAATTGTATTGTCAATCTTAAAAGATAAGGTTTGATTGCCTTCCTGTATTTCATAAATCAAGGTTCCCTTGCCTGCAGATTCATTTGGACCATAAGCTGTTTTTTCCCGATAGGCTTTTTTTAATTGATCATAATAACTTCCAGGTTGAAATGCATTTTGATAGAGATGAAAATAAACTTTTTTCAAAGTATCGGGTGAATTATTAGAATACTTTAAAATCATATCTCCCTGAATTTCATTGGTGGAGTCTATTAATATTGCTTTAATCGTATAGTCAACTTCTTGTTGCCAATAACCAGGGTAGGGGAGATGATTTTTCCAATAAGCAGGTTTGTTAGAATTAGGTAATGATTCCGGAAGTAAAGTATAAATCGGTTGGGCACCGAGCATTAATACGTTCAACAGAATCAAAGAATAGGAAATTAGGAATCGCATAGAAAAATTAAAAATTGTCCATCTCTTCTGGAATATGTGTTTCGGGGAGTTCGGTAACCCCTCCTGAAACTACAAACTTCATTACTTCTGCACCCGGTTGTTGAATAGGGAATATTCTATTGGAGGATACCAAATATAATTCTCCTGCAAATTGATATGAAAATGGAAGATAAACCGCGACTTTATTAGGTATTCCTAGTCCAGCCAAATCTTTTGCAGTGATAAATCCGATTCTTTCAATTTCACCACTTTCGTCCATTTGAATACGCACAGCTTCGGTGAATTTTTTCTTTTCCCCTACAAAAGCTTCCATAAACTCACGAATCGTACTATACAGAAATTTTAGAACCGGTACGTTTGCGATTAACCTCTCCAGCAAATTGATAAAAGGGCGGGTGATTAAAAAAGAACCAATAAACCCAAATAAAGTGGTACCTGCAATTAGGAATAAGAAGCCTGTTCCAATCCCTAAATTAAAGGGCAATAAATTATCTAAATAAATAAAGGCTTGATAGAGAACCCAAATACTTAAGGTAATTGGAACCACCAACAGTAGTCCTTGAAAAAAGTAGGAGACTAAAAGATTTACCGTCTTTAAAGAAAACAGACGAAAGCCTTCTTTTTGTTTTTGGAATTGAGAAAAGGGATGATCCAATTTCATGGTTTTGCCGCATCCTTGGTATCGAGGCGTGCGATGATTTCGGGTAGTTTGCGCATTAAGGCAAATTCTTTTAAGGACTGGCGATGATCACCTGCCACAAATCCGAAGTAAGTTTTACCTCCTTCTAGGGAGGACATTACTCCTGATTTACCCAGTAGAATAGCGCCTTTTCCAATGGTTAGGTCTTTATTTACCCCTACTTGTCCCCATAGAATTACATTGTCTTCTATCGTTACCACTCCAGCAATTCCCACTTGCGAGGCGAATAAACAATTTTTTCCAATGACAGTATCGTGGCCAATTTGAATGAGGTTATCTAAAATACTTCCTTCTCCAATTACCGTGTCTCCTGAAACTCCTCTATCAATGGTGCAGTTTGCACCTATTTCTACTCGGTCCTCAATAACCACTCTGCCTTTGCTGAGGAGTTTGTCTTTCCCCTCCGGGCGACTCTTAAAATAAAATGCTTCCCCTCCAATGACAGTTCCGGCTTGAATACAAACCCGTTTTCCAATCTGAGTATAATTGTAAATCGTTACGTTTGGATAAATCAGCGTGTCATCTCCAATGTGAACATGCGCACCAATCACCACATTGTGGCCGATTTCTACATTTTTCCCAATGGATACTCCTTCTCCTAAAACAACATTTTTACCCACTTTAACCGAAGGGTCTAGTTGGGGTTCCGCCCATTGATTCAAAGGAAGGCGGGGTTGAAAGTGTTCCGTTAAGCGATTATAATCCCGAAAAGGATCGTCACTAATAAGGATACTTTTTCCTTCCGGGATATCCACCGATTGATTAATCAGGATAATAGTAGCGGCACTATTGAGGGCTTTTTTATAATATTTGGCAACATCCACAAAAGTAAGATCACCTGGAACTACCATGTGGATTTCATTAAATCCATGAATTAATTGATCTGAGTTGCCTTTCCAGGCGGAGCCTATAAGTTGAGCAGCGGCAGCTACACTAATGGGTGGGGTTATTTTCATGCTTTAAAATGGATAAGTAAATATAGGGATTAGAATATAATCTCCCCTAAAAAATACGATTAGTTACCAGGAACCAACCAATCTAAACAGTTTATGATATATTATATTAAAAGATATAATATGATAAGTTAATAAATTTAACCGATTTCGGCTTCGATTTTTAGGGCAATTTCTCTACCGACTGCACTTCCTAAGGCTACGCCCATACCCCCCATTCTTACCGCAATCCAAATTCTTTCAGCGTGTTTTTGTATCAACGGGAATTTGTCTTTTCCGACGCCCATCGTTCCACTCCATTGGTAGGCTGGAGGTGTGGAATACCCAGGTAAAATGGTGTTTTCCAGTAAAGCTTTAATTCCATTCTGAATTATTTCACTACTTCCTTCTTCCCAAGTTTCCTCTCCGGATAAATCTAAATTTCTTCCTCCACCGACTAATATTCGGTTGCCGATATTTCTAAAATAATAATATCCAGATTGATAGTGATAGGTTCCTTGAATTTGTAATTGCGGTATTTCCTCGGTAACCCAAACCTGAGCCCTAGCAGGGTTTACGGGTAATTCAGGAAATAATTGTCGAGCAAATCCATTGGTGCAAACAATTACAGTTTCGGCAATAATTGAATTACTTCCAGATACCCAAATCCGGTGATTTGGGGAATCTTGTTCAATCCGTTCCACAGAAAGTCCATTAAAAAACCGGATGTTGTTTTGTAAACAATGATTCCATAATGCTTGAATCATTTTGCCGGTATTTATCTGGCCTTCTCCCTGAATGGATAACATCCCCAGAATGCCCTTCATCCCTACAAACTTATCTTTATTAGATACATTGGAGTAGGTTTCTTTTAAACCTGTAATAGGGTGTAACTGTTCGTTCCAAAAGGATAAACGATTTAATAGATGCTCGTAAACATCCCCTTCAGCGGGAGTAAAAATTTCATGCCCTCCCAAGGCTTGGAAGTCAATAACCTCTGCGCCTAAACGATTCACCAGAATTTGTAATCCTTGCCAACGCAAAGAAACTAATTCCAGAATTTTTTCAATAGGCATGATTTGAAGATCCTCTTCCAATTCACCTGGGCTACCAAAACAGGCAAAGCCCGCATTACGTGAACTGGCACCCGATGGAAGGCTTACTCTTTCTACAATCGCAATAGAAGCTTTAGGGAATCTAGTTCTTAGTTCCAGCGCTGTAGACATTCCAACAATGCCAGCGCCGATCACTACAAATTGCCAAGGTCCGGAAAATGTTTCTTTTTCCCAATATGACCAATGTAAATTCACTTTAGATTTCGATACATGGCTTTGTGGGGGCCAATTCCGGGAATGTCAAATTCCTCCGATAAATAGGTGAAGCCCTCTTTTTCATAAAACGGAAATGCAATCTTACGTGCGTTGCACCATAAGTAATCTATGTTTCGGGTTAAGAGTTCTTGATATCCCAATTGTAAAACAGCACGACCAATTCCAGTTCCTTGAAATTCTGGATGAACTGCCATTCCCCTGAGTCTAAATCCAACTCCAGATATGGAGGGATAATCTTCTATCATAAAAGTTGCAATTCCGATTACTCCCTCAGTATGTAGGTATCCGGTATGAAAAGTTTCGGGGTGGTCATCACCTTCGTTATAACATTCTTCAGGTTTCAGTTTGCCATCTCTTAAAACTAATGCACGCAGCGGAAGAACTTCCTCTATGGATAACAGGCGGGTCATGAACGCGAGGTGAGGGTTTGAAATTCTTCAGAATCCCGAATGATTTTTTGAATCATTAAGAGAATATCTCCTCCGGGTTCATTATGTTTAAGTTTATGTAATTGAACTGCTTCGACCATAGTTCGAATGTCCTTATCTAAGGTCAATCTATGTAGGTATTTGCGGTATCTTTCTAATATCCAAAATTCTAATGTTTTTTCGATCCATAATACCCAGAAATCGGGTAATACAGCCGTAACAAAACCGGACAGGTGACCAAAATAATAAAACAGACGTGCGTACCAAGCTGGGGTTTGATCTCGATGTCGCAGTAATTGATGTAGAAAGGCTTGATGATTTGCTTTGCGTTCCCGCAAATGCTGAAGCGTGGCATCGGCAATTCTCCATTGTCGATACCAACCTAAACGCATAGATTCTCGAGCATGTAAATCTCTTAGCATAAAAATCACGTTCCGTTGAATGTCTTTGCTCATGCGTTCAGTTGAAATTAACTTTCGAGAATTTGTAAAATCTTGTCCACCCTACGGATATTTTTTTCTTTTAAATAAGGCAGCATTCGAGAGGTGAAATCATTAAATAAAAATAAGAAATCTATTAATTGTTTTATGTTTTTCCGAAAAGTCAATTCTTCTTCTGAAAGAACAGTTCCCGGGATTAATTCACTTTCTTCAATTTCTTTAACTATTGTATTTAACGCATTGGTAACTGGAATGAGTTCCCTTTTTTGACGTTCCACTAAAATTAAGGAGGTTAATAAGCCCACATCTTTTACGGCGGTAAAATATTCTTTGCGGCTCGAAGGCATGGTAACCTTTTTAACCAATCCCCAATCTAATAATGCCCGAAGGTTCATGTTTGCATTACCTCTGCTAATATCCAATGATTCCATGATGGTATCGGTATCTAATGGATTTATGCGGATAAATAATAAGGCATAAATCTGCGACATCGTTCGGGAAATTCCCCACGATGAAGACATTTCTCCCCAGGTTTGAATAAAGTGCTGTAATGCTGGATGAATTTCCATGCGATAAGTATTCTAAAAATAAATAAATATTAAATGAGTAATAAATTGAAATGGATATTCAATCATAAATAGTAGGTTTACCTTTTTAAAATAATAAATTCAGTACGTCTATTTAGGGCACGTCCTTCTTCAGTAGTATTATCTGCGATGGGTTTTGTTTCTCCATATCCACGGGCAACAATTCGTTTTTCAGGAATTCCTGCAGATACTAAATATTGTTTTACCGAATTAGAACGATTTTGACTTAAGGTTAGATTATAAGCTTCTCCTCCTTGATTATCGGTATGCCCAGCAATTTCAACCACAAGACTCGTATTTTTTTGAAGTAATAAAATTAATTTATTGAGTTCAGAATGCGACGTTGGTAAAAGGGCAAATTGATTTGTTTCAAAAAAAACATTTCTTAAAACTATTGAGGAACCTTCTTGTATGGGTTGGAGAGATATATTTAATTCGAAGGGTTTTTCTGTAGATGCGCCAATTAAAGAAAAATTACGGCTGGCAAATAAATATCCAGGTTCTTCAATATAAACGGCATATTCTTTTTCGAAAGGAAGAGAAAGTAAGAATTCCCCCTTGATGGGGTCACTATTTACTTGACGGACTGTATCTCCGGAACCTAAGTCTATTAAGGTGATTTTTGCTTTTACTGGGGATTGATCTATTTCTTCCACAATTTTACCAGACACCCACGTTGCTGCAGGCGGGCGTATGGAGGCTGGAATATCAAATCTGAATAAATCATTTCGGCCCCATCCATTTTCTATTCGATCAGAACTCATATATCCTGTTTTACCATCTGAGGTGATGAATAAAAATCGTTCAATGGAAGGAGTATTCAAGGGGTAACCCAGGTTTGTAATTTTGCCCCAAGAGTTCTCAGTTCTCAGCGTCATAAATAAATCAAAATCTCCAAATCCATCCCACCAATCAGAGGAAAAATATAAAGCTTGGTCACTTGCATGCAGAAAGGGGTTGTATTCATTGCCGGGAGAGTTTAAGCCAGCCCCCAGATTAACCGGCGTTGCCCATTCTCCTTGTTCTTTTTGGCTATACCAAATATCAGTTCCTCCAAATCCTCCGGGGCGGGTAGAAACGAAATACAAAGTTTTTCCATCTCCAGAAATCCAAGGATGGGTTTCATAACCAGCAGTATTCACGGTATTGCCCAAATTTCGTGGGGCATTCCATCCATTACCATTAAATTCACTTACATAAATATCACATTCTCCAAATCCATCTTTACGGTTACAGCCAATAAAGTAAACTTCTTTACCATCTTGCGTAAAACAAGAAGCGCCTTCATTTCCGGCAGTATTCAAAGGGCCTCCTACATTAACCGGAGTGTCCCAGCTTCCATCAGGTTTAGCTTTAGACGCATAAAAGTCTTCATCAAAATCATGTGTTCTGGGATCCATCCCACCGATATTACCCGGACGCCGACTGGTAAAAAATAAAGTTTTCCCATCCGCCGTTAAATTGGGCATATATTCATCAGTAGGCCCATTAATACCGGTTCCTAAATTCTTGGGAATAAAGGAAAGCGGTTGTTTAATTGCAACAGCAGCATATTTACATTTTCGTAAATTAACTTCCGCTCTTTTTTTATCTTGACCTTCTTTAGGTTCCGTAGATAAATAAGCTTTAAAATATTTTTCTGCTTCTACATATTTGGTTTCGTTCATTAAAAATAAAGCATAAATCAATTTTGATTTTGCCATTTCAGGATCGGGGAGATTTGCTAAAAATTCTAAACTGTTTTTTACTTCGGAAATTTTATTTCGTGTGTCTGCTGTATGTACCAATAAAAAATGCGCCTGCTTAAAAGTAGGTTCTAATTGAACAGCTTGTTGAAAATATTCCATGGCTTTAACCATATCTCTATATTCGAGTTGCTGTTTGCCTGCTAAGTAATAGGTTAAAGCTTTTTTAGATTTAATTCCAAAGTCTTTTGGCTTTTGAGCACTTAGGGTTGAGGTACTTAATATCCCTATTATGTAAAAGAATAAAAAGGCAACCTTTTTAAGGGTTAGATTTGAAGATAAATAATTAGCAAAGGGATAAATCATAATATCAAATTCAGGCAATACCAAGAAATTTATGGGTTTGTAAGCTAAGCTTCCAATGCGGATTATCTTGAATAAACGCTATTGTTTCCGGAATATGCCGTTGAGAATCCCATTCCGGTTGAAAAAATAATTGACAATCTTTAGTACAATGAAGCGCATGGGTTTCTCCCCAGGCTAAGTCGGCAAGTTGATACACAATTACCTTTAATTCATTTGCAATTAAATACCAATCTGGTAAAGGGGCTTTAAATTTTTTGGGGGAAAAACAAATCCAATCCCAAACTCCACTCACTGGGGCTGTGCCAGAGGTTTCGCAGTGCAATTGATATCCATTGTGTTTCAACACTCGGGTTAATGGGCCAAGGTCTTGTAAAAAGGGTTCTCCTCCCGTGATTACAATGCGTTGGGCTGCGGTATCTTTTACTTTCGCTAAAAGCTCTGATACCACAATTTGAGGATGGTCATTTATATTCCAAGACTCTTTAACATCACACCAATGACATCCAACATTACATCCTGCCAATCGAATAAAATAGGCAGGCGTACCCGACCAATAGCCTTCCCCTTGGAGCGTATAAAATTGCTCCATGATCGCATAAGAACTTGTTAAGTCGGAAGGGGTCATTTATTTTTTGACTGTTGCCAAGTATAGGCTTGAAGGGTGTTTTTTAACAGCATTAATCTAGTCATAGGTCCCACACCACCGGGCACTGGACTAAAGGCATGGCAAACTTCTTCCATTCCTGTAGGGTCAACATCGCCGATCAACCTAAAACCCGAACGGGAATTTGCATCGGGAACTCTATGAATACCGACATCAATTACGGTGGCCCCAGGTTTAATATTCGTTTTGTTGATCATATGCGGTTTTCCTGCAGCAACAATCAGAATATCGGCTTGTTGGGTAAACGCTGGAAGATTTTCAGTTTTACTATGGCATAAGGTTACTGTGCAATTTCCGGGATCCGTATTGCGAGATAATAATATGCTCACTGGAGAACCTACAATTGCACTTCTGCCAATCACAACAGCATGTTTACCGGTGGTTTGGATTTGATAATAGTTTAATAGTTCTAAAATTCCGGAAGGCGTTGCTGGCAAATGGGCTTGCATTCCACGCGTCATTTTACCAAGATTGATAGGGTGAAATCCATCTACGTCTTTTATGGGTAAAATGGCTTCAATGATTTTTTCTTCCCGAATATGTGGGGGTAGTGGAAGTTGAACAATTATTCCATCAATTTTTGGATTTTGATTTAATTGATCAACAATTTTTAATAAATCGTTTTCGGTAATGGTAGATTCACAATGAATCACTTCTGAATAAAATCCAACTTGATGGCAATCCTTTTCCTTATGTTTTACATAAGTTTCACTGGCGGGATTATTTCCCACTAAAACTGCTGCCAGTCCGGGAGGGCGATTTCCTGAAGAGAGGATGGAATCAGTTGTGTTTTTAAGCTTAATTTTGGTTGCCTCTGCTACTTTATTTCCATCCAATACAATCATATACAAAGATACAGAGGATATCAGTAATCCTATAAATTACGCAGCAGTTAAATAGATTAATCTAGTTTCAGTACAGCCATAAAAGCAGATTGAGGCACCTCTACACTTCCCACTTGTCGCATACGCTTCTTCCCTTTTTTCTGTTTCTCCAATAATTTTCTTTTACGGCTAATGTCTCCCCCATAACACTTAGCAGTTACATCTTTTCTGAGGGCTTTAACCGTTTCTCTGGCTATGATTTTGGCGCCGATAGAAGCTTGGATAGCAATATCAAATTGTTGACGGGGAATAAGTTCTTTGAGTTTAACACAAAGTCTTCTTCCCCATTCTTCTGCTTTATCTCTATGGATGATTGCACTTAAGGCATCAACGGGTTCTCCGTTCAGCATGATATCCATTTTTACTAAATGCGATTCCCGAAAACCAATAATATCATAATCAAAGGAAGCATATCCCTTAGAGATGGTTTTTAGTTTATCGAAGAAATCAAAAACTACTTCAGCGAGGGGCATTTCAAAAACAAGTTCCACCCGATCAGGGGTTAAATAATGTTGATTTTTGAAAATGCCTCTTTTATCCATGCAGAGTTTTATGATATTGCCAATAAAATCTGCTTTACTAATGATTTGCGCCCGAATAAATGGTTCTTCAACGAAGGATGTTTTGGTTGCATCCGGAAGATCTGAGGGATTACTAACTTCTACAATATCCCCATTGGTCATGGTGGCTAAAAACTGAACATTCGGAACCGTTGTAATTACGGTCATGTTAAATTCCCTTTCTAACCTTTCCTGAATAATCTCCATGTGGAGCATTCCCAAGAATCCAGTACGGAATCCAAAGCCTAGGGCTAAAGAGGTCTCAGGCTCAAAAACAAGGGATGCGTCATTGAGTTTTAATTTTTCTAATGAACTTCTTAAATCTTCAAACTCTTCCGTATCTACGGGATAAATCCCCGCAAAAACCATAGGTTTTACTTCTTTAAATCCTTGTACAGCTGTAGAGGCTGGATGATCAAAAGAGGTGATGGTATCTCCTACTTTTATTTCAGATACATCTTTAATTCCAGAGATAATGTATCCCACATCTCCAGTTTCAATACGTTCACGAGGTTCTTTTTCAAGTCGTAAGATGCCAATTTCATCGGCATAATAATGGGCTTTAGATGCCATGAATCTTACATGCTCTTTGCTACGCAGAGATCCATCAAAAACCCTAAAATAAGCTATCGTACCTCGAAAAGGATTAAAAACACTATCAAAAATAAGTGCTTTTAAAGGAGCATTCGGGTCGCCCTTAGGGCAGGGGATCGTGTCAATAATTCTGTATAGGATCTCTTCAATTCCGATTCCTTCTTTTGCTGAAGCTAAGATTACTTCGTCGCGTTCACATCCGGTCAACTGAACTACTTCATCCGTAATTTCCTCGATCATTGCCCCCGGCAAATCAATTTTATTGAGTACTGGGATAATATGGAGGTTATGCTCCATCGCCAGATAAAGGTTAGAAATCGTTTGGGCTTCGATACCCTGTGCGGCATCCACCACTAATAATGCTCCTTCGCAAGAAGCGATGGCACGACTCACTTCATAGGAAAAATCGACGTGTCCGGGAGTATCAATTAAATTAAGGACATATTTTTTTCCATCTTTAACAAAGTCCATTTGAATCGCATGCGATTTAATGGTAATCCCTTTTTCCCTTTCGAGATCCATATCGTCCAACACTTGCGCTTGCATTTCACGGGAAGAAATGGTTTTAGTGAATTCCAATAAACGGTCAGCTAAGGTAGATTTGCCGTGATCAATGTGTGCAATGATGCAGAAATTTCGGATTTGGTCCATGGTAGAAGAGGGTACAAAGGTACGAAGTAAGGAGTAACCCTAGGGGGAAGATTTTTAAAAAGGAGAGGGGTGGTGAGAAAGTGAAAAATGAGTGCAAGTCGGACTTGCACACTTAACCCGTTCAGTACAAATCCCTAAAACTTGCAAGTCGGACTTGCACAGTTAACCTGCTCAGTACAAATCCCTAAAACCTGCAAGTCGGACTTGCACACTTAACCCGCTCAGTACAAATCCCTAAAACCTGCAAGTCGGACTTGCACACTTAACCCGCTCAGTACAAATCCCCAAAACTTGCAAGTCGGACTTGCTCACTTAACCCGCTCAGTACAAATCCCCAAAACTTGCAAGTCGGACTTGCATACTTAACCCGCTCAGTACAAAACCTCAAAACTTGCAAGTCGGACTTGCTCACTTAACCCGCTCAGTACAAATCCCAAAAACCTGCAAGTCGGACTTGCACATTTAACCCGCTCAGTATAAATCCCTAAAACTTGCAAGTCGGACTTGCACACCTTCCCATCTTTTCCCCCCTCCCTTTTTCCCTCCCCCATAATTGCCATTTAACCGGAATAACTTATCTTCGTACACTTTACTACACACTCCTATGGCACGAATCCTTATCATTGATGACGACAAGTCTATTCGAAATACCCTCAAAGAAATTCTCGATTATGAAGGGTATCAAGTAGAAGAAGCCAGCGACGGAGAAGAAGGCCTCCGGAAAATTAAAGAACTCGAACTCGACGCCGTTTTATGTGATGTCAAAATGGCTAAAATGGACGGACTCGAAGTACTCGAAAAATCCTTAGCCCTTAAACCTGAACTTCCCATTCTAATGATTTCAGGACACGGCACCATTGAAACCGCCGTAGAAGCTACCCGAAAAGGTGCCTATGATTTTATCGCTAAACCCCCCGACTTAAATCGCCTACTCGTTTCCATGCGAAATGCATTGGAAAAAAATACCCTCGTTCAAGAAACCAGAGTTCTCAAACGCAGAATTAGCAAAACCCGGGAAATATCCGGAAAATCAAACGCAATCAAACAAATTCTGGATACCATTGATAGGGTAGCACCCACCGATGCAAGAATTTTGGTGACCGGTGAAAATGGTACCGGAAAAGAATTAGTTGCCAGATGGATTCATGAAAAAAGTAGTCGCGAATCCGGACCCTTGGTGGAAGTAAATTGTGCTGCCATCCCTTCCGAATTAATTGAAAGTGAATTGTTCGGTCATGAGAAAGGGTCCTTTACCACTGCCATTCGTCAGCATACCGGAAAATTCGAACAAGCTCAAAGTGGTACGCTCTTTCTGGATGAAATTGGAGATATGAGCTTGTCGGCGCAAGCAAAAGTTTTGCGTGTGCTGCAGGAAAATAAAATTACTCGTGTTGGTGGAGATAAAGAAATCTCTGTGGATGTAAGAATTATCGCAGCGACCAATAAAGATTTATTAGCTGAAATAGAGAATGGGAATTTTAGAGAAGATTTATACCATCGCCTAAGTGTAATTTTAATTCATGTACCTTCTTTAAAAGATCGGAAAGAAGATATTCCCCTGTTAGCGGAACAATTTGTAAGAGAGTTGTGCGAAGAATATAGTAAGCCTAAAATGGAGATTACTAAAAAGGCAATGGATGAATTAATTCGTCTGGATTGGGATGGAAATATTCGGGAATTACGAAATGTGATGGAAAGAATGATAATTCTTTGTGATCGTCAAATTACCGATCAAGATGTACTCACCTTTGCAGTGCCTCGAAAATATAAAAGAGCAGATACCAACATTTACGATATGTTCGAAAAATTTCAGGAGTTTAAGGATTATGCCGAGAAAGAATTTATTGAAAGAAAGCTGCGTAAAAATTCTTGGAATATCACCAAAACCGCAGAAGAAATTGATATTCAAAGAAGTCATTTGTATAATAAAATAGAAAAATTCGGACTTAGAAGAGAGGAAAATATTCAGGATTAAATTATAGATCTTGAATAAAATAAAGAATTCCGCACCCTCGAAACGATAAAACCTTCAGGGTTAAAAAACACTTCGTACGCGCGAGATTCATACCATCAGGCAAAAAGTAGAGACGCACAATTGTGCATCTCTACATCAGAAGCGAGAGTCAAAACTGAAGGCTCCCCATTTTTAGTACCCTAAAAAGTTGAAAAATGTTTTATTTTTAAATGTTTTACAGCCGTTGCAGTTGTAGTCACCTGCATCTGCTAAAAATATTAATGTTTATAATATAATTATTTATAATCTTATCCCCATCCCCAATTATTTTTTATTCAGGTAATGCCCTAATAATTCCCTCTATTCCCTCAGCTTCTAATTTATGTAAAAACTTTTCTGCCCCATGCCGGTGCTTAAATTCTCCCACAAAAACTTTAGTGATGAACGCAGAATTTAATTTTAAATAAACGGGTGAATAATTTAATTTTTCTAGCTTCTCCCCATACGCTACCGCATTGGGTTTTAAATTAAAAGCGGCAACCTGAATGGAAAATCCATCAGGTTCCGGCAGTTCCTTTCCTTTTAAAGAATAATAACCTGGCTGTTGGATTTCTTCCGCCACCTGAATTTGTTCCGGTAAAGGAAAATCTTCCTTCGGTGGAAGGATACCAGGCCCCGTAAGTAATTCAACCGTAACTTCTGTAGTTCCCTTGGCAATAAAATCCAATAACTCAGCACCCTTCCGAGATAAATCTATTACCCGTCCGCTATGGTAAGGTCCTCGATCATTAATTCTAACTTCAATCGATTTTCCATTGGAGATATTCGTAACCTTAACTACCGACCCAAACGCTAACTTACGATGCGCCGCCGTCATTGCAGCCTTATCATATTTTTCCCCATTCGCCGTCCTTTGCCCCTGAAAACGATCCGCATAAAAGGAGGCATTTCCTTTTTGTATAAATGCTTGTTGGGCAGAAATCTGATCTGTTTTAAGTAAAAACAAAAATCCTATTGCAGATATAATAAAAGAATTCATAAATATATTTATTATTGTTTTTGCTTTAGTTTATTCCGGAATACCTATATGTAATAAGGCATCTCCTGCATTAATTACCGATTGATAATTTAATCCTATTGCGTATCCTTCTTTTCGAGCTATCACTGGAAATTCCTCCCGACCATACGGATCGGTAATGATAGCCAATAATTGCCCCTTCGAAATGAATTGTCCGGGCGCGATACATAACCTACAAACCCCTGAAATTTTAGCACGAATCCAAGTGGATGATTTTAACCAAATACTCGGCTCATTCGGAATATTATCATCTATCATTTGCATATGGTGCATCATACGATAAGTTCCCATGATGCCTTCATTA